>ERZ778518.248-NODE-248-length-55707-cov-4.736955_pt1 | contig 55707 bp, 55 predicted proteins | sample MGYA00510340_ERZ778518 | MGnify/ENA primary metagenome ERZ778518 (study PRJEB29527, sample SAMN07138967) | mouse gut metagenome | material: feces | host: mouse | place: China:Nanjing | collected 2016-01-25 ...
CTAGAGCGGGGGTGCCGCTCAATCATCTAATTTGATGATTTTGCGACACCCCCTTTTGATGGGAAATATCATCTCCCTGTTACCACAACAGACTAAGGCCGGCAACAAAATCCCTCTGGAAATGGGTAAAATCTGCAAACCATACCCGTTTCCATACAACAGGATCTGTCGGTTTTACTACCTGCTTCGCATGTTCGCATATTACTTTCCAATTGCCTGACTATAATCCATATGTTATACTTGACAATGCATGGAACATTCCAATACTTCAATTCTGAAAGGATAATAATATGATCAAAGCTATATTTTTCGACATAGACAACACGCTGTTCTCCCATACGACCCACCATATCCCCGAAAGTACCATAACGGCCATTCATGCACTGAAACAAAAGGATATACTCCTTTTCACCGCTACCGGCCGCCCGCTGTCCGCTATGTTAAATCTGATCACCGATCTGCCCTTTGACGGCTACATCACCCTTAACGGACAGATTTGCCTGGATCAAAAGCAAGAACTGATTTACCACGCACCCATCAGACGACCCGATGCCGATTATATCGTTTCCGCCTTTACCCGCAAAGAGATTCACGCCACCATCATTGAAAAGGACAAGATATACAGCAATTTTGCAAAAGAATCTTTTGATCAGGATGTGACCGCACCTGTTCCGCCCATCGGCGCCTATACAGGCGGGGATATCTACCAGCTCATTGTCTTTGGAGATGATACCGCTTTCCATACACTGATGAGTCACTTGCCCGGCTGCAAAATGACCCGCTGGAATACCTATGGCGCGGACGTGATCTCCAAAGACGGCGGAAAAGTCGTGGGGCTCCGGCACTTTCTGGAACATTTCCACCTCCGCCAGGATGAGGTCATGGCTTTTGGCGACGCAGAAAATGACATCGACATGCTGCGCTTTGCAGGCGTGGGAATCGCCATGGGAAATGCGGACAGCGCCGTAAAAGAGCAGGCTGACTATATTACGGAAGACATCGACAGCGACGGCATTTATCTGGCCCTAAAACATTACGGAGTCATTTAAACCTATGATCAGAATATTACAGGAAAACGATATAGACGAAGTGGCAGACCTCTGGCTGGATACCAATCTAAAGGCACACAGCTTTATCCCCGCCGGATACTGGAACGGACATTTCCAAAAGATAAAGGAAATGTTCCAAGAGGCGGAGTTATATGTGTTTGAAAATGACGCCGCACATACAATCGACGGTTTTATTGGTCTGGACAAAGACTATCTTGCGGGCATTTTTGTGCGCAGCAACGCGCAGTCCCTGGGCATCGGCAGACAATTACTGGACTACGTCAAACACAAAAAAGACAGCCTGCACTTACATGTCTATTGCAAAAACACACGGGCCGTCAGATTTTACCGGAGAGAAAACTTTCAAATCCGGTGTGAAACTACCGATCCTCAGACCGGTGAAAAAGAATTGCTGATGGCCTGGCAGTCCAGCCCCTTGTCAGATACGTAAAACAGAAAATTCCCCCTTTACCGCAAAAAGCGATGCCGGTTTGCTGCTTGCCCCCGACATCGCTTTTTACAATACATATACCTATCTGCATTTTCTTTTCGTTCTTATTTTGTGCGTACACCTCCGGCACCATTTCTCCGGTCCTGCCTTCCGCATCAGATCATACCGCCCGTTTTCAAACCTCAGAAATAATAATACACAAGCAGATACACCACCGTCAGCAAAAATCCCACACAAAACAGAAACAAACCAAACGACATACTGCGGGAAATCGCCGTATTATATTCACTGACTGAGGAATGGAGTACCGCCAGCCTGTGCTCGAACCGCCTTCCGTACACCGGCTTTTCCTCTTTGCCCAGAGACCGTAGACGCCTGCCCCAGTACACAAAATGATCCAGCACCAGTCCCGTCACATGCGTGATGACTGTGCCTTCCGGCAGTTCATAGGGCAGCGCACTGTCTCTCAGCAGTGTTTTGCGCAGTAAAATCACCAGTGTATCCACCAGACTGTCCGCAATCCTGCACAGGACACCGCCCACAAATGGCAGAATCCTCAGCAACAGCGGCCGATATACAAGCATCTCCAGATCCAGCCGCTCACTCAGCCGATTACAGTATTCCCTGCCGGCCGCGCCGGCACGCATCATCCACAGCCGCACAACCAGCAGATAGATAACTCCGCCCACAGACAGAGAAATCAACGCACCTTTCAGATTCCCCGGCGAAAAATACCGCACCACCGGCGCGCTCCCCTCCGCCAGGAAAAAGCTCTGCCCCATATCCGCCAGCGGATTCATCAACACACCCGGCAACAGACCTGCCGCTGTCAAAAGCAGCGCACAAAACGCCAGCAGACAGCCATTGACCCGGCCCAGATACGCACCCTTCATGGCATCGTATGCTTTCTGCCTCTCCAAGTCCACATTTCTTTCCACAAAGATACACACATACAGTTTGGCCATGTAAGCCACCGTCAGGCCGCCGCTGACCAGAAAAATCCATTCAATGGCCCGCATCTGCCCCGCCGTCAGCAGCAAGGGCGCATCTGCCCCTTCCGCAAGCAGCGTGCCATATTCCACAAGACTCTCATGCAACAGCGTCTTGCTCACATATCCGTTCCACAACGGCACACCTCCGATACCGAGGGCCCCCGCCAGAAAAATTATCTGCAACAGCGGTTTGTTCCGTCCAAAGCCCCGTATCTCATTGAGTTCCAGCCGGTGAAGATTCTGATAAATCACACCTGCCGCCAGAAAGAGCACCAGCTTAATCAGGGAATGATTGACCATATGCAGCAGTGTCCCTCTGACTGCTGCCGCATTTTCGTCTCCCAGCAGCCCGCACATGCCGATGCCTACCAGAATAAATCCGATCTGTGACAGAGAAGAACAGGCCAGGGTGCGTTTGAGATTCACGGAAAACAGTGCCAGCACAGCGCCCAGCACCATCGTAACCACGCCCAGCAGCAGCATATAAGTTCCCCATATGCGATTGTGCCAGAACATGCCGCAGCTGATCAAAATCACGCCGAAAACCCCCGCCTTCGTCAACATTCCGGACAGCAGGGCAGACGCCGGCGCCGGCGCCACCGGATGCGCCTTGGGCAGCCAGATATGCAGGGGAAAGGCCCCCGCCTTGGCGCCGAACCCGATCAACAGACAGACACCGGCCGGCAACAGATAGCGGTAAGACGAACAGCTCAGTACCTGCAGCATCAGCTCGTCCGTCCACAAATGCCCGCCGGCCCCTGCGCCCAGACCCGTATACAAAAGAAACAGTCCCATCAGCATCACCAGTCCGCCTCCGACCGCAATCGCCAGATAGGTGCCTCCCGCGCGCATTGCCCCTTCCGTCTCATCATGTACGACCCATACATAAGACGAAAAAGACATCAGCTCAAAAAAGAGAAACGTAGTCATCAATTCCCCGGACAAAAAGACACCCATCACACCGCCCAGCGTAAACAGCGTAAACAGATAATACCGGTTCCTGTTGCGGTAACTGCGCAGATATTCCCCGCAAAATACAGTCGTCACCAGCCACATAAACGAGGCAAGCAGCCCATACAGCGCCCGGAAGCCGTCCAAAGTCAGATAGAGCCCAACCCCTCCAAAATCAGGCAGCACAAACCACTGCCTCCCCGTCTCGCCAAAGGTGAGAAATAGCCATAAAAGCACCAGAAACTCAGCCAGCACCACCATATTTGCCGCCATATCCCGCAGCCTTTTATTCCGCCTTCCGATCCCGTACACAGCCAGAGCGCCCACAAACGGAAGAACCACACATACCGGCAAAAGCAGATTCCCGCCCGAAGCCGTCATTTCCATATTCATCGCTGCCTCCTGTCAAATGTCATCCTGTACCACAAATGCGAACAACACATCCGTGCACAGCCAATACAGCTTCTTTTTCCATATCACGCTTGCAAAAGCCCATGCAAGCACATCAGAGCACCGCCCATGAAGGCAGCGGTCAATACAGTCCCTGGGAAACCCTCTGCAGAAAATCCGTCAGCGGCATGGAATATACCCCCAACAAAACCATAGCCCCCACAAACAGACAGACCGGCAGCAGCATACAGATGCCCGGATCTTTTATTCCTGCCAGCGATTCGTCACAAAATCCTGCCGGCGGAAACCACGCCCGCACTGCCACCGTCAGCATATAGACCGCTGTCAGCAGTGCCGAGACAAGCAACACGCCCACGCCTGCAAAGGCCAGCGGATATGCGCTGTCAGCCGCCGCCTGCGCCAGATGCCATTTGCTCACAAAACCGCACAGCCCCGGCGTCCCCATCAGCGCCAGGGATGCCACTGTGAAAATCCCCACCACCACCGGCATTTTCCTGCCGATCCCGTCCAGTTCATAAATAAAAGTCCGACCCGTCTTACAGATCACCGCACCGGCACAGAAAAAAGAGCACATCTTCATTACGGCATGACAGAGCATGTGGGTCAGTGCCCCGGCCAGTCCCAGCGGGGTCATAATCGTAACGCCAAACAGAATATACGAAAGGTTGCTGATGGTGGAGTACGCCAGGCGGCGCTTAAAATGCGTCTCTTTCACTGCCCGTCCGCTGCCATACAGAATCGTCAGCAGCACAACGCTCATCACCACCCCCTGGGCCCATGTTCCCTGCAGAAACTCCACACCGAAACAATAGTAGGTCAGACGGATAATGGCAAACGCCCCCGCCTTGACCACTGCCACCGCATGCAGCAGCGCCGTTACCGGGGTGGGTGCCACACCGGCTGCCGGCAGCCAGGAATTAAACGGACAAACCGCCGCCTTGACCCCGAAGCCCAGAAACGCCAGCACGTATATGAGCAGCAACAGATTCGTCCGTCCACCGATCTTTGCCAGATTCAGCGAACCGCCCATCACAAAATCCGGAGAACCATACACAATGATAAAAATCAGTCCCAGAAATCCGAACGCCGCCCCGCCCAGCGAATAATACAAATACTTCCGGCTGGCCAAAATGGCCTCTCTGGAAAGGGTATGCATCACCAGCGGCACAGTCACAAGGGTCAGAAGTTCATAGAAGAAATACATCGTCATCATGTCTTCCGCAAAAGCAATCCCCAGCGTCACCCCATAGGTGAGCGTATAAAACAGGAAAAAAGACTTCTCCCTCTGCTCGTGCTCCATATATTCAAAAGCATACAATGTGGCCAGCGGCCACAAAACAGCCGCCATCCCGCCAAATACCATACTCATCCCGTCAATGCGGAAAGAAAGCGTCAGATCCCCCGTAAACTTTACAATCGCCAGTTTATCTCCCGGATGATCCAAAAGCAGACAAATGGCCAGCACCGAAGTCAGCGTCACCATCCCTTCCAGAAACACCAGCATGTGCATCCGTTTCCTGAAGGGCAGCAAAAAGACCAGAACACCGGCAAACACGGGAAGCAGGACCACCACAAACATCATCATCGGTTCCATCTCGATTCCTCCCTTCCCACTACCAGAGCATACCGCCCAGAAACCGCACAAGCGCAGCGGGAAACATGCCCGCCAAAACTGACACCGACGTCAGAATCAATATCGGCAGCAGCATGGCCGCCTCTGGCTCCCGCTTCTGCAGATTCCCATAGTCAAATCCATTTCCCGGAAAAAACCCCCGGATCGTAACCGGCAAAAGATACCCCGCCGTCAGCAGCGCCGAGACAAGCAGCACCACCGGCCCCAGCCAGCCAAACACCGGCAGAGCATCCCCTTCCAGCGCCCCCATTGCCAGATACCATTTGCTGAGAAAACCTCCTGTGGGCGGTATTCCGATGAGCGCCAGGGAACAGATGGTATAGCACCAGAGCAGCACCGGCATCTCCTTCCCAATACCGGTCAGTTCCTCCACCCGCGTCTTTCCCGTCTGCACAATCACCGCCCCTGCAAACAGAAACAAACCGCTCTTAATGCAGGCATGACAGACCACATGCAGCATGGAACCCGTAAACGCAGTCTGGTTCATCACCGCCAGGCCAAACAGAATATAAGAAATCTGACTGACCGTGGAATATGCCAGGCGCTTTTTCAGCACCCTTTCCCGATAGGCCAGCATCGACCCCATAAACACGGTAAACAACGCAAGGGAAAGCCACACATACTGCACCCAGCTTCCTCGCAGAAATGCCGTCCCAAACAAATAATAGACCACTCGCAGCATACCCAGGACACCACTTTTGACAATGATTCCTGACAATACCGCAGAAGCGGGCGCCGGCGCCACCGGATGCGCCGCAGGCAGCCAGCCATGCAGGGGAAACATGCCCGCCTTGACCCCAAAACCCAAAATCATCAAAAACGCCACAACCAGTAAAAAGGGTTCCCTGCCCGCCGTCAACTGCGGATCCAGCACACCGCCCGCCGTAAAAGCCAGCGTCGTTCCGTACCGGTACAGAAAATAAATCCCGAACAAGACCAGATATGCCCCGCAAAAAGAATAAAACAGGTATCTCAGCCCTGCCATCATGGCTTCTCTGGAACGGCTATGCAGCACCAGAGGAAATGACAAGATTGTCATGAATTCATAGAACATGTAAAAGGTAACAATATTGCCGGAAAAATCCAGGCCATTCAATACGCCATATACAAGCAGATAACAGCCAAAATACCATTTTTCATTTTTTTCATGCTTCATATAGGAAAAAGCAAACGCCCCGCCGCAGAGCCAGACAATGGTTACCATGGACGCAAACAACTGCCCCACGCTATCCATCTGAAAATAAACCGGCACTCCTTTTGCCAGATACAGCAGCGTAAAGCTACCCGCCCCGCTCCCGATTGCGGCAAAAACCGACACTGCTGTCATAACAAGACCTGCTGCCGTAATCCCCACCACTGCACTCCGCTTCCTGATGGAAGGAACACAGAGAAGAACCAACCCCATCACAACCGGAACCCCTATAGAAGCCAATATCCATACCGCTCCATTCATCTCACATTCCTCCTAACCGGTAACCTTACCTGCAAGGCCCATGAACCATCGCCCGGGGCCACAGGCTTTTGCACATCCGATTCTGATCCTTATCCTTATGGTCAAGCGCAGCATATGCGCAGATCCATCTGCCCTGTTACTATCCGAACATATCCAGGCCTGTGGAAATCGCGTCCACCACCGGCTGAGAAGACATGCCAAGCGCAATATTCAAAGCGATAAACAACAGAATCGACAGGGCGTACAATTTTTCCTTACGCAGCGCCACACCTTCATACCCACAGTCCGGCGCCGGTGTATAGATCCGGATCACCGTTTTCATAAAATAAATGGCATTCAAAATCGTACTTACCGCCAGAACAATCATCGTCGGCAGCAGCTTCCGGCTGTTATTTACCGCCGCCTGCGCAAACAGGATCTTACTTACAAACCCGGCAAAAACCGGCACACCGACCATGGACAGCGAACCCACCGTAAAACCGATACCCGCGATCTTATTCCGGAATCCCGCCCCCGTCTGATCAATAAACCGCCTGCTGAAACCTGACACATCTGTCAGTCCTATGACCGCGATAAACAGCAGCGCTTTTCCCGCCGCATGGGCAAAAATATGGTATACACTGGCGACCATCCCCACCTTCGTCCCCAGGCCGATTCCCATATAGATATATCCCACCTGGGCCACGGAAGAAAAGGCGATCATCCTGCGGATACCGCTCTCCTTAATGGCGCTGAGTGATCCAAAAACCATGGCCATCAGCCCGAACACAAACAATACATTGATAATGTGTGTATTATTGAACACCGTAAAACCGATCACACGGTAAATAATCTTAATCAGCAGAAAAATGTATCCCTTCGAAGCCAGCGATGACAAAATCGCCGCCGAAGAGATGGTAGAATATCCGTACGCATCCGGCAGCCAGGCATGAAAGGGGAACAGCGCGCTCTTAATGGCAAGTCCCACTACCATCAGCGCCACCGTAATCACCAGCGGAATGGCATAGGTCCCCTCTGCCATAATGACCTCCACCTGCTCCCGGATATTGGACATCAGCAAATGTCCCGTCAGATCATACAACATGCACAGGCCGATCAACAGCAGCCCGGAGCCCACCAGACTCATAATCATATAGCGCACTGCTGCCGCCAGCGTCCGCCCGATCTGGCGGATCATAATCAGCCCACAGGCTGCAATGGTATTGATCTCCACAAACACATAGGCCGTAAACAAATCGTTGGTATAGACAAGCGCCAGCAGCGAAGAAAGCAGCAGATTCACCAGCACATAATACAGATTATGTTTGCTCTCCTCCACTTCCTCGTCCAGCTTCTTGCGCCCGCCCCACATGGACAACAGCATGATGAGGCAGAAAAACAGCGCCATAGCCGCTTCCAGAATCCCCGCCCGTATCTCATTGCCCCAGGGCGCCGGAAAATGCCCCATCCTATAGACAAAACATTCTCCGCCGGACAGCAGCCAGAGCAACAGGGCCAGTGACATTCCTCCCGCTGCAAGTATGACTCCTGTGTTGACCCATTTGGCGGCCCTGCGGGGCAGCATCGAACAGACCGTACCGGAAAACAGGGTCAGCAAAATGGAAAAGAACGGAAAATTACATACAAAATCCATCTTACTCCTCCCGCTTCATCATCATTGAAATCTGATCCAGATCCAGCGTATGATACCTTCTGTAAAGCCGGATCGTCAGAGACAGCATCAGCGCCGACACGGACACTGACACCACGATCCCCGTCAGTACCAGTCCGCTGGGAATGGGATTGATATAAGCCGATACACTCTGCACACCATCCACCACAATCGGCGCCACCCGTCCCCGGATATACCCCTTTTCGGCCAGAAACAGATATACGGCCGAATCCATGATGTTCAGTCCGATGATCTTTTTAATCAGATTCTTTTGCAGAAGCAGATTCCCGAAACCGATTCCGAACAGAATCATGGAAACCACCTCCAGCATATTCGCCTGTAAATTCACACCCATATTCAGAATCCCCCTTTTCGGAACATCACATAAAAGGCATACATCGTACAGGCCACCACCAGCCCCACCGCAATATTCAGCGGCAGAATCAGCCCACTGCTCAAAATGGCGCCCGGCGTCCCTTTGGGAATGATACTCTCAATATGATTGGCTCCCGTATAAAACGAATAACTTTTGGCAAAACAGTAAAATGACAGCGAACAGAAACTGATCCGCTTATAGGTCTTTTCCGTGAAAAACCGTTCCGTTTTCTCAAATCCAAAAGCATTGAGGTACAAAATCAGCCCCGCACCGATGATGGCTCCGCCGGAGAATCCGCCTCCTGGCCCCAGATGCCCGTTCAGAATCACATACATACCGAAAATGATAATGACAGGTACAAGGAGATACGCCGCCATCTGCAAAATCGCATCATTCTTAGGTTCGTATCTGCGGTCGTTGGCTTCCACCTCTTCCAGGCTGACCCCCGCATAGTCCTTCTTTCCCTTATCCAGCCGCAGTAAAATCAGTACCGTCACCGTAGCCACAAACAGCACATGGGACTCTCCCAGCGTATCAAAGGCCCTGTAGTCGAGAATCATGCCGCTCACAATATTGACGGCGCCTGTTTCCTGGAGCCCTTTCTCAATATAACGGGCTGAGACTTCATTATTAATAGGCCTTTCCGGCACACCAATGGGCGGCAGAAAAGATACCGTCAGCAAAAGGAGATAAATCAAAATCCCACAGAATGCAACGGACGCCACCTTATAAAACCGCTCCAGGTTCCTGATACTCCTGCTCTTTTTGCGTCCGTAAATCTGATTGAGCAGGATATTTTTCTCCCGGAGCCGCCGCTCTGCATCCTCTTCCCCTTCCCGGAAGGCTTCCTGCTGCTGCATCTCCACCTGTCCGATAAAAGGATCCTTTTCCCCGTCCAGCCAACGGAAAAAATGACAGGCAAAAGTTTTCTCATATTCTTTATCACTCTTTCTTCTGCTCATGTTTCCTGCGTTTCTCCCTCTCATCTATGGCATGAATTTTTTTCAGCGTCACAAAAAACAGGATACTGGTCACTCCCGCGCCCACTGCCGCCTCCGTAATGGCCAGATCCGGGGATTCCAGAATCACCCAGATCATGGACATAATCAGGCTGTATGACATATAGATCAGAATAGAATTCAGTAAATTGCGGGAAAGGCTGACGGCAATGGCACACAGCACCAGAAATCCCATCAAAAGATACGCAAAGACATTCATTCCTGCTCCACCTCCATATGTGCCTCCAATTCCTCATTGGTCGCCACCTCCAGCCGGGCAATCAAATGCGAAGACACCGGGCTGGCACACCAGAGAAACAAAATGACCAACAGCATCTTGAGACTGGTAAAATTCACACCATTGATGATCATCAGCCCCAGCAGAGAAACACCGATACCAAATGTATCCCCAAAAGCCGCCATATGCATGCGATTCAACACATAATGATAGTGATATGCACCATACAGTTCGATGGCGAATATCACTATCCCCGTTAGAAGAAATAAGGTTCCCCCAATCAAACAGAGCCACTCAGCCATTTCCATCCTCCCGCTTTTTTTCCTTTCTCTCCCGGTACGCTCCCATATATACCTTCGTGATAACGATCACTGCCAGAAAACTGACCATGGCATAAATCAGACAGATATCCACCAGATACCCTTCCTCCATCTTTACTGTCAGAATGGCGATCATGACGATGACCATCGTCCCCATCATATTGACGGCCACAATCCGGTCCGCCACCCGTGGACCCAGAACCGCCCGCAGAAGGCAGAGCATCAGCATCACAGCCAGAATAATCAGTGCTGTCTCAAAGATCACATTCCTCACTTCTGTTAACGCATCCATCTCTATTTCACCTTTTCCAGCCTTTCCAGTTCTTTTGCAAAAATCCCGTCCGAAAGCCCTTCTGCCAGAGACTTGTCCAGACAGTGTACCGACAGTTCGTCCCCCTCCAGCGACACCGTGATGGTCCCCGGTGTCAGCGTGATGGAATTGGCCAGCAGCACCCTGGCCGCTTTCGTCTGCAACGTGGTGTGGAACCGCACCAGCACCGGCTCTATCTCATCGCGCTCGGAAAACAGCAGTTTCATGGCCGATACATTCGCTTTGATAATTTCTGCAATCAGAATCACCACATAGCGCAGAAGCAAAAATGTGCGCTTCCAGATCAGCAGGTCCTTATGCATATCAAAGCCCATAAACCGGCAGACAAACCAGTACATTCCCCCGGCAATCGCTACCCCGAACCAGAAAATTTCCCAGGTAAAGTTTCCGTTGAATATGATCCACAATATGAGAAACACCAAAAACATATCCCCAAACCTCCGTGAAAAAGAGCTGCACACCGCTGATCCCTCAGCCGGTGTGACAGCCCCTGTCCTTTATATATTCTGCAGCATGGAATCCAGTTCGTTTTTGGAAACTGCGCCCATAGAAGATGATACCTTTTCACCATTCCTGAAACATATAAAGGTAGGAATAGACATTACCCCATATTTCTCAGTCATTTGTGGACTTTCTTCTATATTGAGTTTTCCGATTTTTATCCTGCCGTCGTATTTTTCTGCCATTTCCTTGACAATGGGCGCCATCATCTTACACGGGACACACCAGTCAGCGTAAAAATCCACCAGTACCGGTAAATCCGACTGTAAAACTTCCGTCTCAAAATTCGCATCTGTAAATTTGTACTCCATATCCTGCCTTCCTTTCTTTCAACCTGTCGTAGATTCCGTATTATTTTGCAGAAAATCTGCTGTTCTATACACAATGTATTTGCAAATAGGATTGCCTGCGGAAGAAAATTTTTCTTCATATTCTGTCATAACATTTCCTTCCATCATTTCCCCATCTCTGTGCAGATCATAGGAAATCTGCCTGGCTGTCCATCCCGCAGGCTCCAACTCCTCCACTGCAAAATCAAATAATGCCCGGTTATCCGTCTTAAACTCAATCCTGCCGCCCGGCTCCAGTATTTTGTCATACCGGGCCAGAAACTGTCTGGAAGGCAGCCTGCGCTTCGCGTATCTCGCTTTCGGCCAGGGATCGGAAAAATTCAGATAAATCCGGGAAACCTCTCCCTCCCCAAATACCTGCTCTAATTCCGAAGCATCCATACAGATAAATAACAGATTTGGCAGCGGATTCTCTTCCATCTTCTGCAAAGCCCGCAGCAGCACACTGGTATACCGCTCGATCCCTATATAGTTTATCTCCGGATTTCCCATGGCCATGGTATTTAAAAACTTTCCTTTTCCCATACCAACCTCAATGTGAATGGGATGATCGTTTCCAAACGCCGCTTTCCAATGCCCTCTGGTCTTCCCGGCTTCCTGCACGACAAAGGGACTGTTTCCGACAATCGCCTCTGAACCGGGTACATTCCGTAATCGCATGCCTGTTCCTTTCCATCAATCACTTTTTCATCCATGTATTGTACACCACTTAACAGGCAAAATCAAACCTTCTGAAAACAATTTTTGAAAAAAAATGGAAATAAAATAGGAAACAGAACAGGTTTATGATAAAATAGTCAGGACAGACCAACCTATGCCCACATTATATTTAAGAAGGAAAAGCTTATGACAGAAAAACAGGACACTTTATCAATGATGCCATTGCAGGAATTAAAAGTACTGGATATTATAGACGGGTATGAAGTCCGCCCGGGATTTTATACCCAAAACGGCGCCACCGCCCTGTCTAACAGTTGTGTGAATTTCACTGTACAGTCTCAGGGCGCTACCGGATGCGAACTGCTTTTATATAACAGAGGAGAGGCAGAACCCTTCGCAGTCATACCTTTTCCCGAACGCTACCGCATCGGAAAAGTATATTCCATGATCGTATTCGGTCTGAAAATAGAAGAGTTTGAATATGCATATCGTATGGACGGCCCTTATGAACCGGAAAAGGGGCTGATCTTTGATAAATCCCATATATTACTGGATCCTTACGCCAAGGCTGTGGCCGGGCAGAGCGTCTGGGGGGTCACCTCCAACGAAAACGGATACCGCGCCAGAGTTGTCCGTAATAATTTCGACTGGGGAATCGAAAAACAGTCCGTTATCCCCATGGAAGATCTTGTAATCTATGAACTGCACGTCAGAGGCTTTACCATGGATGAATCTTCCGGCGTATCTCACAAAGGTACTTTTTCCGGCCTGCGGGAAAAGATTCCCTATCTCAAGGATCTGGGTGTTAACGCGGTGGAACTGATGCCCATTTTTGAATTTGACGAGACAAGAGATATGCGCATGATAGAAGGCCGTCAACTGCTGGACTACTGGGGCTACAATACGGTGGGCTTCTTCGCACCCAATACCAGTTACAACTCAGACAGAGAACATAACCGGGAAGGTACGGAACTGAAAGAGGTCATTCGCGATCTGAAGAAAAATGGCATAGAAGTCATACTGGATGTGGTATTCAACCATACTGCCGAAGGAAATGAGCGTGGACCTTATATATCTTTCAAAGGTTTTGACAATAATATATATTACATGCTCACCCCGGACGGTTCCTATTTTAATTTCAGCGGCTGTGGCAATACGCTGAACTGTAATCATCCCATGGTACAACAGATGATCCTGGAATGTCTGCGGTATTGGGTCACTGACTACCGCATTGACGGTTTCCGGTTTGATCTTGCCACCATCCTGGGGCGGAATGAAGACGGTTCACCCATGAACAACCCGCCCCTGTTAAAGCAGCTTGCACTGGATCCCATCCTGGGGGATACCAAGCTCATTGCCGAGGCCTGGGATGCGGGCGGCCTGTATCAGGTGGGAACGTTCCCTTCCTGGAACCGCTGGGCGGAATGGAACGGTAAATACAGAGATTGCCTGCGCAGCTATTTAAAAGGCGACCTGTGGACCGCACCGGAAGCAGTCCTGCGCATAACAGGTTCGCCGGATCTGTATAAATCTTATGGGAGAGGTTACGATTCTTCCGTAAATTTCATCACCTGCCACGATGGTTTTCCGCTGTATGATCTGTATACCTACAGCACCAAACACAATGAAGCCAATGGCTGGAACAATACCGACGGCACTGACGATAACCGCAGCTGGAACTGTGGCGTTGAAGGGGAAACCGACGATCCCGCGATCAACCAGCTCCGCAACCGTCTGGTCAAAAATGCCTGTGCCGTCCTCCTGTGCAGCCGTGGAACCCCGATGTTTCTGGCCGGAGACGAATTCGGCAATACCCAGTTCGGGAATAACAACGCCTATTGCCAGGACAATGCCATTTCCTGGCTGGACTGGAACCTCCTGAAGAAAAACGGAGACATTTACCGTTTTTTCCGCTACATGATTGCCTTCCGCAAAAATCATCCTGTTATCCGCATGGATCTGGAACATTCAGGAACCGGTTATCCGTCCATCAGCATCCATAACGGTGCGCCTGATTATTCACAGACAACCGAACAGACAAGGACACTGGGCGTCCTCTATGCGGGTTATAACAGAAAAGGGAGAAAAGAAGATATTGTATACATTTGTATCAACGCCTACTGGGAGCCCGAAACCATCCGTCTCCCCTATCTGCCCAAACATTTTGCCTGGTATCTTGGAGTGAATACCGGTATTGCCCATGATCAAGAACCATTTTTTGATGAAACCACTGCCCCGGAAATTACCGGAGAATTTATAATGAAAGAAAGAAGTGTTGCTGTTTTTACTGGAAGGAGCAGACGATGAATTATATCATTTTTGATCTGGAATGGAATCAGAGCAACTGTCCCGAAGGGGAAATCAAAGAAATCCCCTTCGAAATCATTGAAATCGGCGCTGTCAAACTGAACAGCGAGAAACAGATTGTAGATCGCTTTAACGAGTTGATTCATCCCCGCATCTACAAGGAAATGCACAAAATAACCGGAAATCTCCTCCATCTCCAGATGAAAGAACTGGAAAATGGGGACGAATTTGTCCATGTGGCAAAGCGGTTTTTAACATGGTGCGGCGATGATGTCACATTCTGTACCTGGGGTCCGATTGACTTGACCCAGCTCCAGAGGAACATGGCGTATTATCAGATGGCGCCGCTGGCCAAAGGCCCCCTGGCTTTCCTGGATATCCAAAAGCTGTTCAGTATTGCCTGTGAAGACCGGAAGTCCCGCCGTGCCCTGGAACATGCCGTGGATGTGCTGGGCATTGAAAAAGATATTCCCTTTCACCGCGCTTTCAGCGATGCCTACTATACCGCAAAGGTTTTTAAAAAGCTGGATTCTTCTCTGGAAAAAAATCTTTCTTTTGACCTGTTCCATAAACCTACCTGCCGGAAAGAAGAAATCCACATCGTCTTTGACGATTATGCAAAATATATTTCCCGAAAGTTTCCCGATAAGCAGGAAGCCTTTAAAGACCGGGAAGTGTGCAGTACAAAATGTTATTACTGCCACAGAAACTTAAAACGCAAAATACGCTGGTTTACTGCCAACGGCAAACATTATTACAGCCTGTCTTACTGTGAAAAACACGGTTATATGAAAGGCAAAATACGTATCCGCAAAGATCTCTCAGAAGATGAAATTTATGTTGTAAAGACATTGAAATTTATTTCGGAAGAAGATGCCGGAAAAATAAAAGAACGTCAGGACAGAGCACGCATACTCCGCAAATTAAAGCGAGAGCGGGCAAAATCCTGACTTTCTGCCATTCCGGTTTTAAAAATCATAATCATCAAATTCGGAAGGAAACTTCCTGCGCTTTTTATGTCTGTTTCTTACCTTTCTTCGCTGTGCAAACTGATAATTATCAATCACTGCTTTGACTACAAAAAGAAGTATCAGGAATCCGGCAATGCCGATGACCCAGGCGATTACCACCCGCACATTCACAAAAACCACTCTGTCATCCGGCGCTTCCGTATTCTCTGCTACTTCTTCTGTTTCATTTCCCACACTTTCCATCTGATCTTCAAAATCAAAAGAGCTCTCCACTTCTCCCTCGGCCAGATCTACCGTGGCGCTGCCCACCGGGATACCATGATAGGTGTACTGAATAGAAGCAACGGAGGAGGAGGATTCAGTGTCATACGTAATCTCGGAATCCAGATCATCAAACACGGCCGTAATGGGAATGACTACGCTGTCAGAAGGATTGATGGAAAGAATGGGATTGGAAGCACCAAACACATCATTGTCCGTCTGAAAGAAGTCATGATTCTCCACCGTGTATTCTTTTTCGTTTGCAGCAATATTCAGCTTTTGAAAATTGGAAAAACCATATTCAAACAGACTGATGGTATCGTCAAACTGATGCGGCGTCTCTTCCCGCATCACCACGCAGATCAGCTTCATCCCATCCTTTTCTGCACAGGAAACAAGTGTCTGCCTGGAATCCTGGGTAAAGCCTGTTTTACTCCCCACCAGGTATTCATAATTGTATTTCCCACCCGGAAACAGAAGTTTATTATGGGTGTTGGCATACAGATCATCATCCGGCTGGGTTGGAGACTGTGGAATATGGTATGTGGGCGTGGAAGACATCTTGCACAATAACTCATTGTCAAAAAATTTCCGGGCAATGAGCGCCAGATCGTACGGGCTTGTATAATGCTGATCATCATGCAGTCCGTTGGTTGTAACGAAATGGGAATTCTCACAGCCCAGCTCTGCCGCACGCTGATTCATCAGCTTGACAAACTCTTCCATGCTTCCGCTGATGTGCTCTGCAAGTGCATTGGCCGCTTCATTGGCAGAGGCAACCAGAATTCCGTACATACACTGTTCCACGGTAATCACTTCGCCCTCGTCCAGACCAATATTGGAGCTGTTCCTGGGAATACTGAACACGGCGTCATGGGACACAACCACGTCCTCATCCATCTGGCACTGCTCCGCACCGATCAGACAGGTCAGAATTTTGGTCACACTTGCGGGATATAATTTCTCATGGATATTTTTTTCGTATAGTATGGTGCCTGTTTCCGCTTCCATCAAAATGGCACCCTGCGCGCCCACGGCAGGACCGTCAGGCCATTCCTCGTAACTGTTGGATGCAATCGGCAGGGAACGTCTTGCCTCCTCTTCTGCAGCATAATCTGTGGCACAGGAAACAAAGCCGCCGGCAAGACATGTATAGCTAAAAAGAAAAACGCCCATTCCCAATGTGATGAGACGCTTTTTAAAAGATTTTATCATAAATATAACACTCCGGTTTCATTCTGCTGTGTATCTGTATCCTGCAAAAGCAGGCCAAAACTGCATGGCAGCCGGTAAGCACTGTCTGATTGGTACTAAGAAACTATTTTTAGTCTAACATAATGATTTGGCAGTGTCAAAGGTTAATTCTCTTGATTTGCAGGTACCGGTAATTCCATTTCTTTTTTCTCTATGGTATTGGAAAGATAGCGAAACGAGCCGTCTTCAAAGGGCTGAATCACGATTTCATTTGTAAATGCACAGTCCGAATTATAATCCGGCCATACTCCGTCCACATACAATGTGATTGTGCCGTCCTGATTTTCCCTGTAATCGGTAACTTCTCCAAAGGGCGGATACTGTCTGGAAAAAATCATTTCATACGGATAACTGTCCGTACCGACATCATATCCACAATGTTTTCTTACCTGTTCCACAGATACCGGGAAGCAGACAGTCATAATCCCTTCATAGACATCCGACGGTATTCTGCCATTCTCCGCATGCAGGTTTTCCCCTGTGGCAATGCGATAAATATCTTCAAACATGCAGGGGATTAAAATATCTTCCACATTGGAGCTGTTCCAGTTTGTTATGAGCACATTATAATTTACATAGCTTAAACCCTGCAAATATTTTTCCGTCAATTTCCTGCAGGTGTCTGAAAGCGGTTGTGTTCGCCAGTATTGTCGCAACTCCGAATGTGCAACCGCAATTTCATACATATAAATAAAATACCCCTTTTCTGTCAGTTTTATTTCTGATATATTGCTGACCTCAACACTTTTCACTTCCGGTATACCACCCGCTTTCCATCCGATACCCACATGGCAGGTCTGTATCTTTCCATCTCTGTACAGAAAAGTAAACGCTCCGATGAACCCATCTCCGTTTACCTGGAAAACAGTCACCATTGCCTCCTCTTTTTTCTGATATGCGGTATAAAAGTCTTCAAGCGCATGATTATTTTCCATATTGACATGTTCCGAAACACTGACATATCCCGCGCTTCCAAGCTGCATGACTACTTCCCTGCATTGTTCCTCTGTAAAATTCCTGATATTGGATGCCCAGGCCGGTCCCGCTTCCACATCTGCGTTCTGATATACTGCTGCGGCCTTGCGGGCTGCGGTCAGCGCCTGCTCTTTTAATTCCGACTTTTCATCTTCGGTAAACAGGCAGTCTGTTTCCGGCGGCAGCATCCACAGTGATGACGCTTCCTCTGTAATCGCTTCCTCTGACGGCTCTGTCCCCTGTCCTTCTGCTGATTCAGAGGCATCCGTTTCCGTACTTCTTTCTTCCCCCATCCCCGTTTTGCCCCAAGAGCTGTTTTCTTCGTTATGAACCGGACGCATAGAAACGTTTTCAGATTCCCCTTTTCCTTTGTCCCCCAATGTCTCTTCCGGACTTTTCAGCATGGTAAACAGACCGGCTACAATTACAGGCACGCATACAACTACAAAGCCGATTCTGTATCTTTTTAATAATCGTTTAACATATTGTATTGTTTCCATAAAATATTTCCTCCATAAAGATCCTGCCATGCTTCTTCTGTCAGCCTGTTACTGTGCCACCAGTAGTCATACGCTTTTTCCGGAAGTATCATCTCATTGGATACATATTGGAAATCTTCTTCGGAAAGAGGGCGAATCACCGTGCGGTGTGAAAATGCTCTGGACGTATTTTCTTCCGGGTAAACGGCATTTACAGTAAGCGTAATTGTTCCGTCCTGGTTCTCCGTATACTCTGTCACTTCGGGATAAGGAATATCCGGATATTCCCCCTCGTAAAAACCTCTGGGTTTATACAGATACATCCCATCCTCCGAAAGCAGGATTCCCTTTGCGACAAGTATCCGCCTGTCAGCCTTTAGATAAGCGCCTGTAACATACTCAAATACCGACGCCGGTATTTGGTAAATAACGCCGGTATTCACATCCGCATCCGGTATACAGGGTGAGGGATGTCCATACAGCATGGTAAAAAAGCGTTCAAACAGATCATAAAAGTCCAATTCGCCAAAATCCTGCTCGCTCCAGTCAGTCAGCAACAGATTATTCTTACTGTAACCTATGGGAAGAATATATTTCCGGTTCAATTCTCTGCATGTTTTATCCAGCGGCAATATTCTCAATGCAACATGCTCCAGGGTATCACTGTATGTCAGTATGTAATTCTCATCCGTATAATAGCTGCCCTCAAAGATCAGATAGCCTTCCTCTGTATATTCCCATACACCGGGAAAATAACGCACTTGATTGTCATATTCCAGGGCTCCGTTTTTATCAAACCGGTAATACGTTCTGACAACTTCCACATGTCCCTGTCTGGATTTTATATCATATGTTCGAAATTCACCGTTATATGCAACTGACAAAATGGTCAGTTCCGCATCCCGTCGCTGCTCCACCGCTGTACAAAACGCCAATGCCAGCTCCCCATTTTCCATGTCGACCTGATTCTCCCAGTCAACTGCCACATACCCCCTGCTGCCAAGGCTGTCTATCACATATTCAAGTAATTCCGGACTGTCTGCCGCATTGGCCTTCAGTGCTTTGCTGTATACGCCTGACAAAACTTCTACCATAGCTTCCTCATCGGATTTCTGCCCACCCAGGGGTAATTTTGTAAAATCCATATCTTTGCTGTGTCTGACAATCAGATCCGGAAGCGTCTGCATATTGCCGCTGCATCCGGTCAAAACAGCTACTGTCATAAAAATAAATGAGAAGAATCTGTATAGAAGATTCAGCGCCAGACGTTCTTTTCGTTTTTGCGTATTTTTGTTTTGATTTTCCCTTTTTAAAAACAGATTTAAATTATTTTTCTGTATCAATGTAACCTGCCCTCCAACATCTTACGTTTGTAGGATTATGAGTGAAAAGATACCCGCAGGATAATATTTGCCTGCGGTGGAATACGTTAATATTACACTTGTAAGACAATAAAGTCAATGTTTTTTTATAAAAAATATCCTTAAAAAATTTTCATCTGTTATTCTTATATTGTTCTATATATCTGGCAGTTTTTTACGGTGTAAACGACAAAAAATGGAGTTTCACAGGTCACATTTTTTTAATATTTAAACTTCTCTTTCTTTATTTTAAAACCATTGTCAACACTCTGTTCTTATGATAAAATCTATAAAAGAGTTAATTTTTTTCAGAAAAAAACAGGTATGGAAAGGGAAAAAAACAATGAAAATTACTATGTTGGGAACCGGACATGCGATGGTAACAGAATGTTATAATACATGCTTTATTATCAGCGATCATAACAGAAATTTTCTGGTTGACGGAGGCGGCGGAAATACCATTTTACGCCAGATCAAATATGCCGGTTTCCACTGTACGGATATGCATGAAATCTTTATTACGCACAAACATGTAGATCATTTAATGGGAATCATCTGGATCATCCGAACACTCAGCCAGCAAATGGCCAAAGGCAATTTTTCAGAAGAAATTCATGTGTATGGTCATGAACAAGTCATTACTTTAGTCCAGGATCTGTTAGAAAAATTACTGTTAAAGAAACAGTTAAAATATATTCATCAGTATATTCATTTTCATACGGTTCAGAACCATGAAACACGCCATATTCTGGACAGAAATGTAACCTTTTTTGATATACAGTCCACAAAGGAAAAACAGTTCGGATTCACCATGGAGCTGGACAATCATAAAAAACTTACCTGTTGTGGTGACGAGCCTTTCAATCCATGCGAAAAACAGTATGCAGCAAACAGCACATGGCTGTTACATGAAGCCTTTTGTCTGTATGCGCAGGCAGATATATTTTCTCCCTATGAAAAGCATCATTCTACCGTAAAAGATGCCTGTCAAACAGCGGAGGAACTGGGTGTTCAAAATCTGATTCTATATCATACAGAAGACACAAATTTAAAAAACAGGAAACAATTATATACGGAGGAAGGCAGTCCCTATTTTCATGGAAAACTGTACATTCCCGACGATTTGGAAGTCATCTCTCTGTCGGAATAAACACAGAACATTTCCCCGATGTATAAGTTTTTAATACGTCACGAACAGCAAAGCGGCTGCCTCCCGGCAGCCGCTTAACAGCGTCTCACACCTTCCGTGCAAAGCTCCCCTTAATTCCAAGCTCTTCTCTGTATTTTGCCACAGCGCGTCGGGAAATATCAATCTGTTTTTCTTTGAGGATGTTCACAATCTCCTGATCGCTATAGGGCTTTTGCTTATCTTCACCGGTAATCAGCCCCCGGATTGTCTCTTTCACCTGCATGGCTCCCACTTTTTTTTTGCCGCCGGAAGCAGACACGGAATTTGTGAAGAGTTCTTTCATAGCCATTGTTCCTCTGGGGTATTGAATATATTTCCCTTTGATGGCGCGGCTGACAGTTGACGTATGGATGCCGATCTCACCGGCCACATCTGTCATGGTCATGGGTTGCAGCCAGGTCTTTCCTTCCATATAAGCCTGCTGCCGCTTCATTACAGCTCTGGAAATATTCAGCATGGTCTGGCGTCTCTGGGCTATACTGTTCATCACAAAGCGCACCCGTTCCAGTTTCATACGGAAATATTCTGTTAATTCCCGGTCGTCGGACTCCTTCATCATCCGCAAGTAGTATTCATTGATGTGATAATCCTCTATCCAGTCATCGTTGAGTTCGGCTTCCCACTTGCCCCGCTCCTGACGAAAAATAATATCCGGAACAATATAATCCGCTTTTCCTTGGGTGAATTCACTCATGGGACGGGGATTGAGTTTGGCAATCTGCTCAATACATTTACGGACTTCTACTGTGGAAATTTTCAGGTTTCTGGAAATATTGCTGATCCTGCCATCCGCTACATCCTGCAGATGCCGCTCGATCACTTTCCACAGAACAGTCTCCTGCAATTCCTTTTTCTCCAGTTGTTTTAACAGGCACTGCCGCAGATCAGCCGAAAAGATGCCATAGGGTTCCAATTCCTGCAGGCGTGCAAGGGCAAGTCTGACTTCTTCTGCAGACATACCGGTCTTTTCTGCCACTTCCGCCAGAGGGGTCGTAAAAAACCCCGTATCATCCAGGCAGTCAACCATAAATTCCAGAAGTGCCCATTGCTCCGCAGAAAACTGCTCTCTCGGCAGTTGATAGAGTAAAAAGTTGCGGATCTGATCCTGATCCTGCATGGGAATGTCCTTCCTGCGCCGGTCTTCCTCATCTACCATCTCTTCATAATTCCGCTCATAGGTCACTGTATGTTCATATGTTTTATTGATCTCTTCCTGTTCATGACCCATACCATGTGTACCGCTGCAGTCCAGCAACGGGTTTTCCAGATATTCATTTTGCAGAAACTGATTCAGTTCCACGCCATCCATCGCCAGAATCTCCAATGACTGAATCTGGCTTTGGGAAAGCTGCTGCTTCTGCTCCAGTAATACTCCATATCCCAGTTCCATTGTCCACCCTGTTCTTTCCTGTAAAAGCCCACAAAACCCCCTGTCAGAAATATGCAGTCACCTCATACCCGTCTCGTACGCATGTTCTGGCGCCGCTTCTCACCTGAAAGCTGCAATCAGGCGCATAATCTGCTCTGTGGTCCTTATCATATTTTCTTTTGCCTGCTCCGGCTCCATCGCTTCGTCCAAAGTCATGATTCTGCGGAGAATCGGGAAAAAAGCATCAATGCCATTTTCATTACATGTTTCAGCCCCTTTGATGACTGCACCTGCCAGCGCCACCACTCTGGCGCCATGCTTTTTTGCCAGTGCAGCAATCCCTACCGGCGCCTTGCCCATAGCTGTCTGACCGTCCAGGCGGCCTTCCCCGGTAAATACCAGATCTGCTCCTTCCATAGCGCTGTCCATATCCACCGCGTTCAGAACGAGCTCAATCCCTGGCTGCAGATCCCCGTGGAGATAACTCAAAAACGCAAACCCAAGCCCGCCGGCCGCTCCGGCTCCTTTGCTGTCTTTATGGTCTGTCCCGGTGAAATCCGCGGTCACTCTTGCAAAAGAGGCCATAGCCGCATCCAGCCGCCCCCGCATCTCCTCTGTCACACCTTTCTGGGGTCCGTAAATATAAGTGGCGCCCTCCGGCCCGCACAGGGGATTTGTCACATCACAGGCGATTTGAAATTGACATTCTGCCAGTTCGGGAAGTACATGGTCCGCTCTCACACTGCATATCTCTCCCAGCGCGGAAGCACTGATACCCGCCTGATTTCCTTGCCTGTCCAAAAATTCATACCCCAGCGCGGTCAGCATACCAATCCCGCCGTCATTGGTCGCGCTGCCTCCGATACCGATGATAAAATTTCTGCACCCTCGCTTCACTGCATCTTTTATCATCTCCCCCACGCCATAGGTTGTGGCATCCAGGGGGCGTTTTTCCTTTCCTGCCAGAATGATCCCCGCTGCGGCTGCCATTTCCATAATGGCGGTATTGCTTCCGGACAACAGCCCGTATTCGGCGTTGACGGATGTTTCCAGCGGGCCATGGACATTCACCCGCACCATCTCGCCACCCAGCCCTTCCACAAGGGCCTGTGTCGTACCCTCGCCGCCATCGGCCAAAGGCTTTACAATCACTTCCGAATCCGGAAGCACATGTAAAATCCCTTCCCGGATTGCCCCTCCCGCTTCCATAGAGGTAAGGCTTCCTTTTAACGAATCAATTGCTATCACGATTTTCATATATCCCACCCTGTCCTTTTCCCAAAATTCCCTCTATCCACTGCTCCCCATGCTGTTCCGCAATCCGCCGTATCGGACAAACGCCCTGTTGTATGCAACGGACAGCAGACTTGCGATGTTGCATACAGCCGCCTTTATTTCCCTTCTATTTCCTTCTGGCGTTTTGCCATCCTCCACAAAGTGGTTCTGCTCACTCCCAATTCCTCTGCCAGGTCTTTTTTCTTTTTCTTTGGTTTCAGGCGCTCATATACGGAATCATCGTCTTCCCCGATTCTGTTGCCGCCCGATAGGATCACCTTGCTTTGGAATATTTTCAGTTGCCCCAATAGTTCTTCGCTGATGGTATTGGTATCATTCAATACAATCAACCGCTCACAGATATTGCGGAGTTCCCGCACATTTCCGTGCCAGCTGTGCTCCTGCAGAATTCTGGCAGCACTGGGCGTCACTGCGGGAATGCTTTTCTCCATCTCACAGGCAAATCTGGCAAGGTAAGCGTCTACCAGCTCCTGTATATCTTCTTTCCGTTCCCGCAGCGGCGGGATATAAATATCCAGCAGATTCAGACGATAATACAGATCCGAACGGAACTGTCCTTCTCTTATTTTTTCTTCAATATTGATATTGGTGGCCGAAATTACCCTGACGTCTATTGGATGTACACTGGTGCTGCCGATTCTGCGTATTTCTTTTTCCTGCAATACGCGCAGCAGTTTGGCCTGCAGCGCAATTGGTATCTCACCAATCTCATCCAGAAATATCGTCCCTTTATGTGCCAGTTCAAAGAGGCCCATTTTCCCGCCTTTTACCGCTCCGGAAAAGGCACCTGCCTCATAACCGAAAAGTTCACTTTCCAACAGGCTTTCCGGAAGGGCCGCACAGTTCAGAGCCACAAAAGGCTGACGGCTCCGTTTGCTCATTTGATGGATACTGTGGGCAAACAATTCTTTGCCAGTACCGGTTTCACCGATAATCAATACGTTGGAATTGACTTTGCTATATCTTTCTGCCATGCGTATATTGTCACGGATAGCAGCGCTGTGCCCCAGAATATCCCGAAAGGAATATTTCGCAGTGAGTCCTTTTTCAACCAGATCACGGCGTATCCGGCTCTCTTCTTCCATGATACGGTCAACATTTTTAATAAAGATCAGGGCTCCCGCCCCCGCTTCCACCTCGTTTAACGGTTTATATTGCACATAGTATTTCTGGTCATGAAAGCTCAGAATCTGTTCCCGCCAGGCGCCCCCTTCTGCCAACTGCCTCCATTCATCAGACGCAATCAGCTCCGATGCAGGCAGGCCGATCAGTTTTCTCACTGTGGAGAGCTGAAAGATACGATAGGCCTGATTATTGATGGCGAGTATCTGTGCCTTTTCGTCGATGGCAATGATACCGTCCTCGTTGTGGTTCAGCATAATGTTTATAATGTCTGAACGGGTACGTTCCAGATTGATGGTTCTGGCGGCATTGAGTGCCTCCTGCATAGCAGCCTCCACCGCGTCATGTTTGGTATAAATATGCACCCTGCGCAAACCTTTGCGGTCACAGATGCCGCACATAGTTCCGGCTCCCACAAAGGTATCCGCTCCGTTCTCCACTGCCTGGGAAACCGCTGCTTCCACCGATTTCTCGTCCGGGGCATCATACATACACAGCGTTGCGCCACACAGTTCTTCCAGATTTTCCAGACACCGTATTTCCACATTGTGCAGAAAAAGCGCAATCTTTTTAGCGCCTAATTCTCTGCATGCCACCAGCGCTTCAAAGATATCAAAACTGTTAAACTGTATCTGGACCACATGCTTCTGCGGAAACCGCTCCCGCAGGACATCATGGGTCATCCCTCTCGCCACCAGTATCTCCGCATCGCATTCCTTGAAAAGTACATCCGGTGTACCGAAGATATAGACCGTCTCAATCTGTACATTGTCATATTGGGGCAGACCTGCCACAACGTCCTCAAATATCTCCTTTAATTCCAAATGCGGTATAAATACTCTGATCCTGACCATATGCACCAGCCTTTTTATGTCAGCGAAATGCTGATTATAGAGAAATATACTCAACCATGGCATGTAAACCATAGCCGAGTATATTCCCGCTGTTAATGATTCTGAACCGGTCTGACAGTTTGGCACTGTCTCTTTTTGGTTTCTCTGCATCATACATAGGTTGCATAATGGCAGAGTTTTTTATGCTGACAAAATTTATTTATTTACTACATTTACCGGCTCACCGTCAAGAAATGCTTTTACATTTGCAACGGTAATATCCATGATCCTCTGACGGGACGCCTGTGCCGCCCAGGAAATATGCGGTGTAATCAGGCAGTTTTTCGCTGTAAGCAGCGGATTATCATTTTTAATCGGCTCTGTGGATACCACATCCAGACCGGCAGCGTATACCTTGCCGCTGTTGAGCGCATCTGCAAGATCCTTCTCTACCACAAGCTGGCCACGGCTGTTGTTGATGAGAATGACACCATCTTTCATCTTTGCGATATTGTCTTTATTGATAATTCCTTCGGTAGACGGGAATAGAGGGCAGTGCAGGAATATCACATCGGATTCTCCCAGCAGTCTGTCAAGTTCCACATACTCTGCCAGTTTTTTGCCGTCTTCACTCTCATAGGCGTCATAGGCCAGTACTTTCATATCCATGGCATTTAAGATCTTTGCCGTAGCCTGTCCGATCCGCCCCAGTCCGATGATGCCTGCTGTCTTTCCATACAGTTCAATCATGGGATAATCCCAGTAACACCAATCCGCATTGCTCTCCCATTTGCCTTCCTTAACAGTCTGGTCATGATGTCCGTAATGGGAACAGATCTCCAGCAGAAGGCCCACTGCATACTGCCCTACGATCTGTGTTCCATAAGTAGGTACATTCACAACAGGAATGCCTTTTTCTTTCGCATAGTTGTAATCTGCCACATTATAACCGGTAGCAAGAAAAGCAATCAGTTTTATATTGGGGCATTTGTCGATGGTCGCTTTGCTGATGGGGGTCTTATTTGTGATGACAATCTCCGCATCACCGATCCGCTCTGCAATCATCGGATCTTCTGCGTATGCGGTTCTGTCATATACCGTTACTTCGCCCAGTTTTTCCAGGTTTTCCCAGCTCAGGTCGCCGGGGTTTTCCGTATAGCCATCTAATACTACAATTTTCATCTTTTTTTCTCCTATTTGAGTTCCGCATCTACTCTACAAAGGGCGATGCTCCGGAAAGGTTTCCATACGCTTCGCGTCTGTAAATCTTTCCCGCCCTTTTCCGTTCCGATGCTGTTTTTGAGTTTGCTTTGTGTTCCGCATCTGCTCTGCAAGGGGCGATGCTCCGGAAAGGTTTCCATACGCTTCGCGTCTGTAAATCTTTCCCGCCCTTTTCCGTTCCGATGCTGTTTTTGAGTTTGCTTTGTGTTCCGCATCTACTCTGCAAAGGGCGATGCTTTATTTATTTATTTTTTAATCTTCCACCAGGGCCCATGCGCGGTTCAGGACTCTCTTTGTGTTGGCGAGGACGATTTCTTCGTCTTCGTCGCCTGCAAGGGTCACCTCCATGGAAAGCACCATGGGATCATCGGCGCGGAAGAAGCCTTCTTCTTTAAGAACATTGAGGTAATCCACCAGTTCTGCGGTGTCATTGGCACTGTCGGGATAGCCGAAGCGGGGATGTTTGTCACCGTAGGCAGGGCAGCCTTCCTTGACAACGGCATTGCCGAAGTGCAGGTGTGTAATATAGGGCCGCAGTGTCTGGATGACGAAACGGGATGTCTCGTAGGTAGTCGGGAAGTGGGACAAATCCACCAGCAGGCCAAAGTTGCTGTTGGTGGTGCGCATATCGGCTGCAAATCTGGCCGCATAGGGCGCCGGTCCGATGAGTGCCGCCTTATCCATGTCAAAGTCGAATACTTCCAGTTCCACCATCATACCCTTGGTTTCAGCATAATCACAGAGGTTGCGGGTGGTTTTTAAAAGCTGTGCATAGGCCGCATCTTTTGTGGCCTCTTCCCATTTGCCGGCCAGGAAGGCAATGCCTTTTGCTCCCAGATATTCTGCCTCGTCGATGGCTTCCATCAGGGTTGCTTCGGCTGCTTTTCTGCCTTCTTCGTCAATGTCATTGGGATTGAGCTTGGGTCCCAGCAGTCTGGGCTGTGCACCATAACATACTTTCAGATGGGACTGTTCGAGCAGTTTTTTCACTGCCTCCCGCTCTGCATCATCACTGCATTTCGTGATTTCAATGGCATCAAAATAGTCATCGGATGCAATTCTCTTGATGGATTCCAGCACACCCATCTTGGGAAAGGACATCCACCGGATAGTACCCACCTGAAAATATTTGTGAATCGATTCTCTCATTTTGTATCCTCCTGTTACATTTTGTTTATAATTGTATGACGGCAGGGTGCCAGGCACGATTCCGTCTGTTTTATACAAGTTCCCATGCAAGATCAAGCGTCCTCTTGGCCCCGGCCAGAACCACATCCGGGTCTTCCGCTTCAAAGGGTTTCACCTCAAAGCTGACAATGGGCCTGTTCTTCTCATTCAGGAAGCCGATCTGCAGCAGGATGCGCAGGTAAGCAGCCAACTGCTCTGCGTCATTTTCGCTGTCCGGAAAACCAAAGCGGGGGTGTTCGTCACCGTAGGCCGGACAGGACGGATGTTTTATGACCGTATTGCCCATGTGCGCATGGCGGATATAGCCCTGTATGGGAAGGAGGTTTTCTTCCAGCGTTTCATGAAGCATGGGAATATGGCTCAAATCTACCATCAGCCCGAAATTGTCATAGTCCTGACAGATTTCCTCTGCATAACGTTTCACCATATCCACCGGCACAATCAGTGATTTTTTGGCGATGTCATAGTCGAACACTTCACAGAGAACCGACATGTTCCCTTTCTGTGCCGCATATGCGCAAAGTTCTCTGGTGGAACGCACAAGCGCCCGGAAGGATTGTTCCTTCGTCATCTCATCATACCGCCCTGCCAGAAAAGCAAAGTCCGCCGCATGGATCTGATAGGCTTCGTCGATCCCTTCCTTCAGAGATGCCAGCGCCTTCTGACGCCCTTCCTCATGCAGGTCATTGATGTTCAGGCCCGCTCCCAGCATACGGCCCTGTCCGCCGTATGCACTCACCATATGTGCCTGTGCGATCATCTCTGCCGCTGCCCGCCGCACGGCAGCGTCCTTCATCTGCGCTACCTCAACCACTTCAAAATAAGGGTCTGTAACAATCTTCTTCAGTTGCTCCAAAATGGGGCCTTCTCCGCTTCCCAGTTCTTTATAGGAGACATGGAGAATTGTTCCCACTTTCATATACCGTCTCATTGATCTGTCCATAGCACTTTGCCTTCCTTGATTATATCATACCTGCTATTTGCGTGATACTGCTCTTTCCGCCGCCGCGGCTACAGCGTCCGCATCGAGTCCGTATTTTTTCAGGAGTGCTGCATAAGGGCCGGACTCGCCATGGCAATCCTGCATACCCACCATCTCTGTGGGAACTGCGCAGCCTGCTTTTGCGAGGATTTCCGCCACTGCGCCGCCCAGACCGCCGATCACGCTGTGCTCCTCTGCCGTCACCACCGCACCGGTTTCTTTTGCACATGTCTCAATCAGTTCCGCGTCAATGGGTTTGATACAGTACATATCCACCACTCTGGCCTGAATCCCTTTTTCCGCCAGTTTCTCAGCCGCTGCCACTGCCGTGCTCACCATAAGGCCGCAGGCGATGATTGTCACATCAGCGCCTTCTCTCACGACCATGCCTTTTCCCATCTCAAACTTCGCTCCTTCCGGATGGCAGTCAGGCGCCGCATCTCTGGACAGGCGGATATACATGGGGCCCTCTGTCTCAATGGCAGTCTTGACCATCCAGTCTGTGATTGCGGCATCGCTTGCCACCATCACACTGACACCAGGCAGTGTCCGCATCATCGCAATGTCTTCCAGCGCATGATGGGTCGCACCGTCAAAAGCATCCGAAAGGCCGCCATAGCCGCCCATCATTTTGATATTCAGCCCGGAATAGGACATAAAGGTACGGGCCGCCAGAGAGCCCAGGGTGGTGAGAAATACCGCAAACGTGTTGACAAAGGGGATTTTCCCGCTCTTTGCCATACCTGCCGCCATACCCATCATGGCATACTCGGAAATGCCACAGTTGTAGAAGCGGTTCGGATATTCCTTTCCAAATACCGCTGACTTGGTGGAACCGGATACATCCGCATCCAGCACAACAATATTTTCATTGGTTGCACCGTATTTTCTGATCGTTTCCCCGTATACGTCACGAATTGCTTTCCCCATTACTGTGCACCTCCTAATTCTTTCATCGCCGTTTCATAATGCTCATCTTGCACCGGAGCACCATGCCATGTATTTTTACCCTCCATAAAGGATACGCCTTTTCCTTTTACGGTTCTGGCCAGAATGATGCTGGGCATTCCCTTGACGGATTTGGCCGTCTTGATCGCTGCACTGAGCGCGGCGCAGTCGTGGCCGTCGCAGACGATGGTGTTGTACCCAAAAGCCTTGAATTTGAGTTCCACATCTCCCATAGGCATGATCTCTTCCGTCGTACCGTCAAGCTGTACACCGTTCCAGTCCAGAATGGTAATCAGTCTGTCAGCCTGGAACTTGGATGCATTCATGCAGGTTTCCCATACCACGCCTTCATTGATCTCGCCGTCACCCAGAATCGCATAGGTATAGGCATCAATCTTATCATGCATATCGGCAAGAGCAACACCCAGTGCCAGCGGATACCCCGCACCCAGCGGCCCGGTGGAAGCCTCCACGCCCGGTGTCTCTTTTGAACAGGGATGCCCCTGCAGGCGGCTGTCGATCTGGCGCAGTGTCTTCATCTCCTCCATCGGGAAAAATCCTTTTTCCGCCAGTTCCAGGTAAAGCATGGGCGCCGCATGGCCTTTGCAGAGAATGATCTTATCCCGGCTGCGCTCCCCTGCATTCTCCGGGGTAATATTTGCTTCGTCAAAATAGAGTGTGGTCAGTATCTCGCATACGGAAAGCGATCCGCCCGGATGCCCTGTCTGGATATCGTGCAGTGTTTCGATCAGGCTGCGTCTGAATTTCAGACAGAGAGCATCCAACTCTTTCTTTTTTTCGCTTGTCATCTTGAAAGCCTCCTTATTTCATAGATTCTAATGTTTCCTTGATCTGTTCCAGGCAAAGCTGCGGGCTGGAAAGGACAGGTATGTTGCAGACCGCTTCGATCCGCTGATCCAGATGGGCCATAGATGCCTGTGCAAGTACCACACAGTCATACCCCCTGATCTCTTCTGCCATTTCCATCAGCAGTGCATCGTGCCGTTCCATGTTCAGCGCCTTCATGGCCTGAAATGCCTGGCTGTTATCCCGGAAATCAATGTGCAGCTTCTTCCCCAGCTTCGCCCCTTCAGCCATGAGCTTATCGGTCAAAGGCTCTCTGGTGCTGGCTGCGGTCGCCAGAATCAGTATACGTTCACCATATGTGACGGCTTTTCTGCCCATGGCGTCATCAATGGCGATCAGCGGTGTTTTCACAAAGGGGCAGATCATACCCACCACCGGCGTCAGTGTGGAACAGGTTACGACGATGAGATCGGCCCCTGTCATTTCCGCCGATTTGATATCGTTGAACAGGCGGTTACGGTTCTCTATCGTAAACGCTCCCCTCTCATTGGGATCATTTGCCAGGAAATCATCCCAGAGATTATGTACTTTCAGCTCTTCCCCTATAAAATTTTTCAAAGTTGTATCAAAAGAAACCGCTACTGATTTTACCGTGTGGATCAGTGCAATGCTTTTCATCCCATCCTCCCGTCACACACCATATACCCTGTCAAGAATGGGCCGCAGATGTCCAATGGCACCTTTTGCCGCCGATTCCATATCCGGTATCTGAAAAATTTCCGTACAAAATGCTCCGTCATAGCCACATTCTTTAAATGTCCCCAGTATCTTCTCAAAGTCCAGCCCGCAGTGACCCGGATAGCGTCTGTTATTATCTGCGAGATGTACATGAATGTTGAGAGGGCTGTACGCCCGGATGGCCTCGATGACATTCGGCTCTTCCAGATTGAGATGAAATACGTCCATCATCAGACGGAAGTTGGGACGGTTCACCCGTTCCACCATATCTGCGCCTTCCGCCAGCGTATTGATAAAGTTTGTCTGCATAATCGTCACGGTTTCCAGAGCAATCTGCACATTTTTCGGTGCGGCATAATCGGCCAGTTCACGAAATGCCGCGATTGCATAATTTTCTGTTTCTTCTTTTGTCAGTTCACTGCAGTACTGACCACGCACCCGCCCAATGTTGATATTAGCTCCCAAATGTGCTGCAAAATCAATGATTTCCCTACTCCTTCTGATCGCTTCCGCACGTACCTCCGCTTTCGGGCTTGTATAACTGAGTCCCAACTGTCCCCAGATCTCTCCGGTACAGACAAGTACGACCTGCAGACCGTTTTTTTCCGCCTCATGTTTTACAAAATCCCAATCCAGTTCTGACGGGTTCAGCGTCATCAGTTCCACGCCCTGATAGCCAAAAGACGCCAGATCGGAAAAGCTTTTTTCCAGAGGACCCTGATAAGCTGTTACCGAATCCGCAATGGCCACATCCGGTGTGGCAACCTGATAACATAATCTCATAGTGTCACTCCCTTTCTTTTTCCGCAGCCACAACTGCCATCCGGGAACATTGTCTGATCGCATTCTCAAAAGACGCCGTGGTCACAATCCCTTTTCCTGCAATGTCATAGGCCGTCCCATGCCCACAGGTTACAATGGGTATTTCAAAACCGCCCGCTACAGTGATGCCGCCTTCAAAACCAATCAGTTTCAGCGCAATCTGGCCCTGGTCATGATACATGGTAACAACACCGTCGAATTCTTTCTTTACAAGCGCCTTATGGAATACGATGTCCGACGGGAACGGGCCGGAAGCCTGGATCCCATTTTCCTGTGCATCCCGGATGGCCGGTCCGATCACGTCAATCTCTTCCCGTCCGCAGTCCCCGTTTTCACCGCAATGTGGATTCAGTGCAGCCACACCAATGCGGGGATTTTCAATGCCGGCACCGGTCAGTGTCTTGTAGGAAAGACGGATGGCTCTTTTAATCCGCATACCGTCATTTTCCTTCAGATCGGCACTCACTTGCGAGATAGGGATATGGCTGGTGGTTCTGGTGGTATAAAGGCCATTCGTCACATTGATCTCGCCAAAGGGATCTGTATGCCCCAGCAGACGCGCCAGATAATGATGTTCGCTTTCCAGGTCCAAACCGGCCTCATGCATACCCGCCTTGTTCAGCGGTCCGAACACATAGCCGTCAATCTTCCCCTCCTGCCACAACTCCACGCCCAGTTTCAGCATATCCAGACAGGCTTTTCCACTTTCCACTGTTTTAACAGCAAAGGGAACAATCTTTGGATCAAGGTTTTTCTGATCTAAAACCGGAAGCCCCTTATGCCAGTCCGCCTCCTCAATGCTGTCAATCACCTGTAGTTTTACTTCTTCAGACGCCTCAATGACCCCAAGAGCTCTCTCAAATACTCTCAGATCTCCGATGATGACCGGCCTGCAAAATTCTTCATAAAAATGTGCCGCTGCGCATTTCGCAACCAGTTCCGGTCCCACACCTGCGGCGTCGCCTAAAAGAACGCCAATGATCGGTTTCTCTGCCATTTCACTTTCCACTCCTTTCTCTACATGTCCCGTCAATGGAAACATACCTCATTCCTCTGTATCTTCTATTGCCACACACCGGATCTGTGCGCCGTTGGCATTCTCCAGTGCTGTGGGGAGCCCCACAAAATCAACCACTTTTTTATGTACCGATTTCATATTGCTCATAGAAACAACCTTTCACTGATATTTATATACAGCAATTTCTGTGCCAAGTGCCCAAACAGAATCATTCGTTGCTTACTGTCATAAAATTGTTTCATTTTGTCACGATTTGCAGAAACGCTTTTAAACATTTTTTATGTTTATACCTGTTTTGTTTCATTTTGTTTCACCAATGTTCTCTGACCCTCCAGGCAGTTCTATACCTTACCACTTAAAATCCATATAAAAACCGGCTGTCCGTGGCCGGTACAATGACGGCAGTCAGGACAGCCTTTATCCAAAGGGTGACAATCGGCGATATTTTAAGGTCTTTTATATACCTTTCCGCTTTTCATCACGAATTTTACATCTTTTAGCGTTCCGATCTTTTCCAGAGGATTCTCATCCACGGCGATCAGATCTGCCTTCATACCCACAGTGATCTGTCCGGTGCAATTCTCAAGACCGCACATTTGTGCCGCACGGACCGTAACACCTTTCAGCGCGTCCAGGGTGGAAGCTCCCCCTTCGCAGGCATATTCCAATTCCTTATATAAGAGTCCGTGATTGGCATCGGTGCCAAGGGTATAGCGTATCTTCCCGCTTTGATAAATCTGGTTGATACATTGTCTGGAATATTCCCGTGCATCATGCATTTTCCTCACAGAAGCAGGCGGACAATAAGGCTCCCGCTCAGGATCAAGCACAATACCGGATGTCATATCAATCCATCCCTCATGCACCTCTTCCACCAGTCTTACCTGCTCCGGCGTAATACTGTACACATGTTCGATTACGTCGATTCCTGCTCTGACACAGTAGTCAAGCCCTTTTCCGCCGATACAATGGGCTGCTGTCCTGATGTTCAGTGCTTTTGCTTCTTCCACCACCGTGCGTATCTCGTCATAGGAAATATAGCATGGAATAAATTCTTCCGGCCGTGCTGCCGGCGCCCCCGGTGTCACAAATATTTTCAGGACATCCACACCGCGGAACATGTTTTCTCTGGCCGTCCTTCGAAACTCTTCCACACCGGAATGCGGCATTCCCACATAACCATGGCCGTGGCGGCCTTTCATGCCAATGCCACAGACCAGCAGATCCGGTCCGGTTACCTTTCCCTGTCTGATCTGTTCTTTCAGAATCACATCTATGTAATTGCGGTCTCCCAGGCACCTGGCAGTGGTAACACCGCTCATAAGATCATCCTGCAGCCCCCTGAGCGCCAGAAGCGTATGCTCACATTCGCTCAGTGTCATCATGTCCAGATGACCCGGAAGCCTTGCATCCAGCGCCAGGTGATTATGACATTCAATCATTCCCGGCAGAATGGTCTTATCTTTCAGAGAAATGATTTCTGCCCTGCGGCCTGAAGCCTCAAATGCCTCCCAGGTAGTCACTTCCGTTATCTTCTGATCTTCAATCACGATGCAGGCATTCTCCAGTGCTTCCAGTTCCGCTCCCCTCAGCGCCCGCTTTGTGTATACTGCTGTAACAGACATATGTTATTCTCCTCTTTGGCCTGTGCCCTGTGCCTCTTTCTTTTTCCGTTCCCGCGCCATCTTTACCAGCGGAAATACAAAGGAAAATACAGTAAAAGCAGCCAAAGCGGCCGCCAGCGGCCTGCTGAATACCATATACAACTCTCCCTCATACATCGTGCGGGTCAAAGACATGGATTTCTCCATATTCGTTCCCAACAGAAGCGCCAGCGCTACCGGAGATGTGGGGAAGTCATTTCTCAGCATAATATAGCCAATGACACCTGCCCCAAACATCACAAAGACATCAAACATATTTTTATTGGTGGCAAAAGTACCTACCACTGCCAGCACGACAATCACCGTTGCCAGAATGGACTTGGGAATTACCAGAATCAGACTGCCGCATTTGCAGAAAAACATACCCACAAAATACATCAGCAGATTGATCAGGGCGAAACCGATGATCATCGTATATACGGTCTCCGCATGCTGGGTAAACAGGGTGGGGCCTGGCCGCACGCCATGTATAATCATGGCACCCAGAAAGATCGCTGCCGGAGCACTTCCCGGAATTCCCAGTGTCAGAAGCGGAATCAGAGAACCGCCGGTCACACCATTGTTACCCGCCTCCGCCGCCACAATGCCTTCCGGGCTGCCGTTTCCAAACTTTTCAGGCTCTTTGGATGCCTTTTTGGCCTCATTGTAACAGAGGAAAGCCGCAATATCCGGTCCCGCCGCCGGAATAATACCAACACAGACACCGATAATGGTGGATCGGATGGCATTGACAATGTTATGGGTAATATCTGTCAGTTTGAGTTTCAGAGAGCCGACTTTGCCGGACTCCGCCATCTTACCCAGTGGATCTTCCAGCATCTTAAACACTTCCGGCAGAGAAAAGAGACCAATCAATACCGGAACGACGGAAAACCGCCGGTAAGCTGAGAAAGCCCAAAGGTAAACCGCGGAAAACCTTCTACCGGATCCTGGCCGAATGTGGCCAGAAGCAGGCTGACAATCGCCACCATCAACCCCTTGAACAGATTCTCCTGCGAGAGCATGACCACTACCGAAAGTCCAAAAATAGCTACAAACATCTGTTCCGGCTGACCCACCATTTTGGCAATCTTAGCCAGAAGAGGGGCGCATACAAGCAACGCCACAGAGCTTACGAAACCACCGAAGCACGATGCCATTGTGACCAGATTCAATGCACGTCCCGCTTCCCCCCTTTTCACAAGGGCCTTTCCCTCCAGAGCAGTGGGTGCGGAAGCCGGTGTTCCCGGAATCCCCACCAGCACTGCCGGAATAGAACCGCCGAATACACCGCCGCAGTACAGCGCACTGAGGAGGAGGAGCGCTGCGCCGGGGTCCATCACATAGGTGAAAGGCACGAAGATAGCCACCGCCATTGTGGCGGAGAACCCCGGAAGAGCGCCGAACAGAATACCCACAAACAAACCCCCGATGCAAACAAGGAGATTATTTAGCTGAAATACATTGGCAAAGCCAAGCATGATATTTTCCATAAAGACTCATCTCCTTTTCCATTAAAATCCAATATTAAACCAGCTTCCGCGCGGAAGAATCACGGTCAGGAAATTTGTAAATACAAAATACAAAATGAGCGTCAGTACCACGCTGAGCGTTGCCAGCACAATCTTGTTTTTCAGCTTCAGATAGAGCAGCGAAGCCACCATAAACACAACCGTCGAGGCAATATAGCCAATCTTGCCCATCAGGAACAGATAAACCACAATCATCAGACAATATGGGACAATTATCTTTACCTGTTCCAATACCTTCGTTTCCTGCTTTTCTTCTTTTTTCAGCTTTACGATGCTCTTTATCAGCAAAAATGCTGTCATCAAATAGGAAATGACCAGCAGCGTCAGCGGATATCCCCTGGACACCTCCGGAATCGCCGGAACCTGCACCGCAAGGGAGGTCAAAAATGCCATAAGCACAATGCCGATGATCATATCCGCAAAACTTTTTTTCAAAACAACCCCCTCCAATCTCCCAGAGTTTTTTACAATGAATTGAGACAGGCCGAACCAATACGGCTCTTTATTACATGTCAGAATTTGCCTCGTAGTATGCTTTTACAGACGCATGGTTCTCTTTGTAGAATGTCTGGAATGCGTCATAATCTGTATAATCGACTGTGATACCAGCCTGTACTGCCGCCTGCTGGAATTCTTCATTTTCGCATACGGATCCCACTGCCTGGGCAAACTCTCTCATGGCATCTTCCGGTGTGCCCACCGGCGCCACAAATCCTCTCCACATAGTGGACTCAAAACCTTCATAGCCAAGTTCCGCAACGGTAGGAATATCCGGACATGCTTCATTTCTCTCAGCACTGGTAATGGCAATGGGTACTGCTTCTCCCGCGTCGATGGCAGACAATGCTTCCGATACAAACGGTGTACCCACCGTACAGTCGCCATTCATGATATCTGTAATCACCGCCGCACCGCCATCATATACCAGACGCTTGTAACTGGTGCCCGTCGCCTCTTCAAACTCCAGCTTCAGGAAATCCCAGTGCGTCCAGGCGCCGCCGATTCCCCATAAGGTCTTGCCATCCCCTGCTGCGATCATACCGTCCAGATCCTTGATTCCTGAAGCATTGGATGCCAGGATGATATGAGGGTCTGCCGCAAATTTGCACACCGGTGCAAAATCATCCACGGTATAAGGAACGCCTTCCAGCATAATATCCCCGTTGGAATCCGTATTGGCAAAGTATGCATATGTAAGGCCATCCGCATTTGCGTCTGTCAGTTGCGCCAGACCGATACTGCCACCGCCGCCCGTTACATTGTTGATAACAATGGTACACCCCAGTTCCTTCTCCATATAAGAACAAATCAGACGGCAGGCCGTATCCGCGCCGCCTCCCGCACCCCAGGGAACGATCATCTCAACAGTCTTACCCGCATAGAAACCGTCTCCGGATGTTGCCGTCTCCCCGCCTTCTGCCACACCTTCTTCCGCAGGCGCCTGCTCTGTTGGTGCAGAAGCCACCTCTGCCTTTTCTGAACCGCAGCCTGTTATACCCAGTGTCAGAACTGCTGCCAGAAGTAACGCCAAACTTTTTCTCTTCATTCCGATACCCTCCAAAATTAAAATGATTAAATTATCAGCTACCCTTTTAAGACGCAATCTTTGTGCCAACTTGTCCAATTTTATGCTTTCTGACTTCCTGCTTTTTGTTACATTGCCCAATAATCAGTCTTTTTTTAACTTATTTTTTCAAAAACATCCAATTATTTATTGCCCTTTCTTTTTTTGTATATTGCAATTTGTTCTATTTTATTGCATTTTGCATCACTTGCAATATTTTATTGCATTTCTTTGCAAGCCATAGTAAACTGGTTACACTATGAACATTCGGTTCTGCATGACTCTGTAACAGTACGGCCCGGCCGTCCTGTTGTATCCTCAGTCCGCCCGAACCCTGAAAGGAGACCGCCATGATTCGTATGGTATTTTTTGCCCCTTATCCGGAAATTCTTCCTATCATACAACAGGTTTTTTCGGAACGGCCTGATCGGGATGAGTTTCGATATGAGGTCATTCAGGATTTTTTCAACAATCCTCTGGACAATATCAATGCCGATGTGGCGATTGCCCGCGGCTTTACCGCGCACACTATGCAGAAAAAAGGGATTATCTGTGCGGAATTAAAAGTTACCGGCTATGATGTGATTGCCGCCATTGACATATGCCTGAAACTGACGCCAGTGAAAAAAATAGCCGTTGTGGGGGCTTACAACATGGTCTATGGCTCAGAAAACGCCGAATCTATTTATCCCGATATCCAAATCACCTGCTATCCTATCCTCGACGAAATCCGTCTGGAAGAAATGATTCTAAAAGCGGTTTCCGATGGGAACGGCGCCATCGTAGGCGGCTATACCACGGTGATGATAGCACGGAAATATGACATTCCCGCCGTGATGATCAAGTCCGGCCGCGAAGCGGTCAACAACGCCATCGCCGAGGCCAAGATCGCAGCGGAAATCTCTTTCCGGGAAAAAGAACGCGGTAATGAGATTGCCAACATCATGAATTACTCTTTCCAGGGGATCATGTCCACCAACCGTCAGGGCATTGTCACGTTTGCCAATTCCTATTGCCATACGCTGCTGAAAGATGTGAAATCCTCACTGATCGGCCATTCCATCCGCGAATATTTTCCTGATGTTCCCGTGGAGCCCGTTATCTCCGACGGCCGGAAAATACTTGCTGATCTGCAGTATTACCACGGTCTTCCTTTCCTTGTAAACTGTGTGCCCATCGAAGGGGAATATGATAATGCCGGGTGTGTACTGACCTTTCAGAATGCCGTTCAGATTCAGGCAGAAGAACGACAGATTCGCAAAAAAATGCATCAATCCGGTTTTATGGCCAAATATCACTTCTCCCAAATCGTACATAACAGCCCCGTCATGGATGCTGTGATCGAGGATGCTGTCAGTTTCAGTTATTCCGATTCCAATGTGCTGATCTGTGGAGAGACCGGCACCGGCAAGGAGTTATTTGCGCAAAGTATTCACAACAGCAGTCCCAGGCGCAACAATCCATTTGTCGCCATCAACTGCTCCGCTCTCTCCGAAAGCCTTCTGGAAAGCGAGTTGTTCGGATATGTGGAGGGCGCTTTTACAGGGGCATCCAAAGGCGGAAAAACCGGATTTTTTGAGATTGCCCACCGCGGCACAATCTTCCTGGACGAAATCGGCGATATTTCCCCCAAGCTCCAGAGCCGGCTGCTGCGTGTCCTGCAGGAAAAGGAAATCATCCGCCTGGGCAATGACAGTGTCATCCCGGTAGACGTCCGGGTCATCTCCGCCACCAACAAAAATCTGAAAGAAGCAGTGGCCAAAGGCGAATTCCGCCAGGATCTGCTCTATCGGCTGGATGTTCTGGAACTGAACCTGCCGCCTCTGCGGAAACGGGGAGAAGATATTGCCCTGCTTTTAAATCATTATATCCACTTTGAACACGAGCGAACCGGCTGCCGCCTTCACGCCATTTCCCAACAGGCGCTGCATGAACTGACACATTATCCCTGGCCGGGTAACATCCGGGAAATGAAAAATTTCTGCGAACGCATCTGCATTCTCTGTCAGAAAGAATGTGCGCAGCCGGAAGATGTCTGCCGCGTCCTGCCGGAGCTCTCGGATCTCTCCGCAGACAGACGTCTATCCGCTCCCAGCCCTGCCCGCAATGTTTTAGAGCCGCCCGGTGATATGCCGCCTGTATATGATGAACCGGCAGAAATACGCAAAGCCCTGGCACTTTTCCGCAACAATCGCACCCAGGCCGCCCAGTATCTCCGCATCCACCCCAGCACCCTCTGGCGCAAGATGAAAAAATATGGAATCCTCTGATGGGGACTGGCTGTTGAGGGTGATTTCATTGTGAATGTGAGTATCGGTTTGAGGTTTATTCTGATAAATTAAAGACTGTAAAAATTTGCTGATGTGGTTTATAACTTCACCATATAAGAATCATAGATATGTGAAAATACTTCTGCTTTGCGATCACAATGGAAAAGCCATCGCAAAGCAGATTTTTAGCCTGTCTCCGTCTTTTCCTGAAATGTCCACTGTGTATACGACAGGGCGTTGGCATTGGTCAGATCAGCCATATTCAGTTCAGGAATATAGAATCCCAGGTAAAGGACACTGTTGCCTGCTTCTATGATATCCTCCGGAGAGCGGACCAGATGATCATTGTGCAATATAACCGCATAAAATGTGTCTCTGCAAATGGAATAACGTGTTCGGGTATCTTCTATATCACCCATACTGTAAAAATAATCCATAGGGGTACTTTCACCCGGCACATACCCATTCATATTGGCAAGTAATATCTGTTCCAGTTCTTGCTCTGTCAAACCGTACTCTGTCATAGATGCCACTTTATCCATGGCCGCCTGACCATAATATACTTCATATGTGCCATCATAATACTGATTTTCATGATCATCTTCCGACCGGTAATAGAAAAAACGCTGATCATCCTGCAGGCAAAGCTGAGAACCGTCACTGCAGGTAAAGGTATTCCCTGTAATATAATCCTGGCTGCCAATTTCAAAACGCAGGCTGTCACACAGCATATTCAGGGTGTCCCAGACCGTTGCAGCGTCTTTGGAATCACTGCTCTGTGCACAGAAAGTCAGCACCAGGTTTTTCTGCGGCGCAATCACTACCTTTGTACAATAGAGAATGGAATCCCGATCGCCCTGGAGATCAGCCGCCTGACAGGGCACACCATCCGCAGACTCCCATGCATGTAAATCAGACAGAACATCCAGGCTGTCGAACTCATTTTCACTTTGGTAAAAGTCTTTCAGTTGTTCCAGAAAATCCTGGGGTGTATAAGAACCCAGGGAAGATGCTCCGTTCAGGCCATATACCTGATCATTGTTCGCTGTGTAAAACATATCCGCACCTTCTGCCTGCGTCCAGTCTACCTGCACATCAAAGACCACGCCCTGGGCAGAATATGCAATCATATCTGGCTTCTTCACCGGCAACGGTTCGGATACGGCTGCTATCGGCGAGTTCTGCCCATCTGCTTCGTCCACAGCTTCTTTTCCCGGACCGCTGCAGGCAGTCAGAACACAGATTGATACAGTCATTGCCAGAGACAACCATATTGTTTTTTTGAAAACTGAAATTTGATATTGATATTTCATTTTGTCCCTTTCATAAGAATTTTTTCATCTGCCGGATGGAATGTACTGCTCTGTCCCATCATTGTCCTGTTCCGTTTATCCTCTTAAACAATATGCTTATTTCCAACCATTCTTTTGTTTATATTCTGTCCCCCACTCTACCATAGCGTCTAAAATCGGTTTCAGGCTATATCCTGTTTCTGTCAAAGTATATTCTACCCGCGGCGGCACTTCCGGATATACTTTTCGTGTCAGTAATCCACTTTCTTCCATTGACCGCAAATTTGCAGTTAATACCTTTTGGGATATATTTCCAACAGATTTTTTAATCTCCCCAAATCGTTTTGTACCATCTAATAAATCACGGATAATTAATACTTTCCAGCGGTCACTGATCAGCATTAAAGTGGTCTCTACCGGACAGGCAGGTAAATTTTTTTCCATAAAAATCCCCGTTTACCCACAATCGTTTCTTTTTCGTAACTATGGCACAAAATTGTGCGTACTTTACGATTTCTCTTTACGAATATATTATAATCTTGCAATCGGGAAAAAACAAGACATCAAACAAAAGCAAATGCTATGGTTGATGAAGCACTCAACGGAAACCATATTCAACAGCGAATTTCTGTTGTGTCAGAATAGGCAGTTAAAGCACATACACTCCCCTTTCTTCTCTGCCCTATAAGGGCAGGGAGACTACTTACAGAAAGAACTATGTGTGCAGAAACGTGTCTTCGAACAGAATAGAACACAGCCTTTGAAGAGGAACTATAACAAAACTGCTTTATCATACAAGGAGGACGCGATGACACAGGTAGAAAGGCTTCTTTTTCTCATAGACTATCTGCTGCATGAAAATAACCAAGCAGAAACAATTCATATTCCGACAAAGGACATACAACGGAAGCGTCTGCTGCGCTCTCTTATGAACATTCGACCGCCGAAGACAGTTTCAAGAGAATTTTTAGAAGTGCAGGACGCATACTTACAGGAAGAATGTGCGAAAAAAGGGATCATTTCCTTATCGGATATTTCACCGGCGGGGCCGGGAATTTACTTATGGCAGGGCGATATTACCCGGCTGTCTGTAGACGCTATTGTAAATGCTGCCAACAGCGCCCTGCTGGGCTGCTTCCACCCCTGTCATGGATGCATTGACAATGCAATTCATTCTGCCTCTGGTGTGCAGCTTCGTCTGGAATGTTCCCATATCATGGAAAAACAGAAAATGGAAGAACCCACGGGAAAAGCAAAAATCACAAATGCCTATAATCTCCCCTGCCGTTATATTCTTCATACGGTTGGTCCGATTGTCAATGGGGCAGTTACCAGGCAGGACCAGGCTCTGTTATCAGACTGTTATCGTTCCTGTTTAGAACTTGCCACAGCCTGTCAGTTGAAAAGTATTGCCTTTTGCTGTATCTCTACAGGTGAGTTTCATTTTCCCAATGAAACAGCGGCCGGAATTGCAATACAAACGGTACAGGAGTATCAAAAGAAACAGGAAAATTGTCCGGAGGTGGTTTTTAATGTATTTAAAGACAACGACTATAAAATCTACAAACAATTATTGGAATACGACACAGATACAGCGTTCCACAGAGGAAGTGCGCAAAAAAATGGAGACGGCTGATGCTGTTGTAATCGGCGCAGGCGCAGGACTGTCTGCCGCTGCCGGATTTACTTATTCCGGAAAACGTTTTGAAGACAATTTTCCTGACTTTATAGAGACATATGGTTTTAAGGATATGTATACAGCAGGTTTTTACCCATACAACACATTGGAAGAACATTGGGCATATTGGAGCCGTTATATTTTTATAAACCGTTACCAGGATGCGCCGAACAACGTTTATCAGGATTTATACAGGCTGGTACAGAACAAGGACTATTTTGTTTTAACAACCAATGTAGACCACTGTTTCCAAAAGACAGGTTTTGATAAACACAGGCTGTTTTATACCCAGGGCGATTATGGATTGTGGCAATGCTCGAAGCCTTGCCACAATAAAACTTATGATAACGAAACCGTTATACAGAAAATGGTTACGAAACAGGTGCACATGCGCATTCCTTCCGGGTTAGTCCCTTATTGTCCCCTCTGTGGTGCGCCTATGTCCATGAATTTGCGGGCAGACAACACCTTTGTTGAGGATAATGGCTGGCATACGGCAGCGGAAAAATATCAGGATTTTATTCGCCGTCATAAAGGTTTGAACATCTTATATCTGGAATTGGGCGTGGGAAATAATACGCCGGGAATAATCAAATACCCATTTTGGCAAATGACATATGATAATCCAAACGCCACGTATTTATGTATCAACCTGTCAGAAACCTATATCCCTGCAGAAATCAGAAAGCAGACTATTTGTATAAAGGATAATATAGGAGACATTTTAAAACAACTTACGGCAAATACATGTTCATCAGATACAAATTTATAAGGCAGTGGTCATACAGGTAAAATGATATTGTTGATATTCATTGAACAGAAAGAAAAAATCATGGAATTGTGGAACTTTGGATCTGTTCACAAAGGAAAAACATCATATCAACAGTTGGCATGGATCCCTTCCTCATAGTCCCTGATTCCTTTCACAAGACGTTGCAATCCATCTTCCAGCTGGCTCCGGGGACATGCAATATTCATTCTTATAAAACAACGGCCGTTTTCCCCATACTGTCCCCCTTCCGTCAGATACAGCCCTGTATGCGCTCTCAGATACTGCGTAAATTCCGCCGCGCACCCATGTATGTTCCGGCAGTCCAGCCACAGCAGGTAGGTGGCCCGGGAAGAGACCAGCTTTATCCGACCCGCCTCTTTCTCCAAAAAATGCTCTGCAAAATTTTTATTTTCCTGAATATAGTTTCTCAAAGCATCCAGCCATGCCTCCCCTTTCGTAAAGGCGGCCACAGCTGCTTCTACCGCAAAACAGCCTGGCTCTGCTATCTCATCTGTATGCAGCCCCCGCCAGACCTTATGCCGCAGGTTGGGATTGGGAATGGCTACCGCCGCTGTCTGCAATCCCGCCAGATTAAATGCCTTTGTGGGCGCCACGCAGGTAATGCTGTTATTTCTGCAGCTTTCTGAAACAGATGCAAAAGGAATATACTCCTGTCCGGGACTGGTCAGATCACAATGAATCTCATCTGAGATGACAGTTACATAATATTTCCTGCACAGTTCACCAACCTTCTCAAGTTCCGCCCGGCTCCAGATTCTTCCCACCGGATTGTGGGGATTACACAGAATCATCAGCGTAGTCTGGGCATCGGAAAGTTTTCGTTCCAGATCTTCAAAATCCATATGATAGAGATTCCCATCATATCTCAATGGATTTTCTACTATATTCCTGCCATTATTTACAACAGAAGTAAAGAAATGATTGTAAACAGGTGTCTGAACCAGCACATTTTCTCCCACTGTTGTCAGCCTGCGTACCATACTGGAAATAGCCGGAATCGTTCCCGTACAGAAAACAAGCCATTCTTTTTCCATGGAAAAACCATGCCGCCGTTCCCACCAGCTCATATAAGCCAAGTACCATTCTTTTGGCACAATAGAATAGCCAAAGACACCATGGGCAGCTCGTTCCTCAATGACTGTACGAATCTCCGGTGCCACCTGAAAGTCCATGTCCGCCACCCACATGGGCAGCTCATGCTCTTTCACATCCCATTTCAGAGAATGGGTATTTCTCCTGTCCACAGGTTGATCAAAATCATAAAACATATTACACCTCCATAAAACATGACAATCTGGTTCCCGTCATATATAGCAATATTTTCGGCGTCAGTGGTAGTCTGCCTGATAAACTATGACATTTTTCGTTTTCCGTTCTTATCAAACACCTTTTTTAGTGCAATTTCAGTTGGAATCACAGAACCTGCAAGCAGCACAATCTGGACAAAACATACCACTGTGCCAACTGCAGCAACGCTTTCAGTTTCTCTACCCAACACAAACAGCAATGAAATGACAGATACAGGCAATAATATCAATCCACCCATGAACCATAATTTACCACAATACTTGTGAGCAAATTGCCAAGTATCCTGGTTCTTCATTGACATGGTTGTTCTATATCCAAATGTATGATTGATATTTTCAGGGGCCTTGTTTGAGAATAACTTTCCAAATCCAATCATTGTACATGGGACAAGTAAATCCATAATCAGCATAAACATCCAAAAACAGATCATTACAACCTCCCCAAATCCGGTTTGTCAATTCGATTTTATCATGCTTGTCCGTTTAACACAACTTGAAAGCAGGCTCATACTACTTCCTTCAGTTCTCTTTTACAGATCATTCTTGTTTTTGCAAGGTCTTCCTTATCTTTTTCAATGATCAGTTCGTCGATACTGCCATACATTTTCAGATTCGCTCTCTGAAAGAATGCTCTTTCTCCGGTCAAAGACTCCTGTCTGATTTCTTTATTCGTCATAATATTTTCTCCTTCTTCCCCTGCTTCCGGGACATCCTGGTACACGTTTATTCATCCCGCAGGCAGCAAAGCGGTTATTTTCATTGCTTTCATTCTAAACCATCTCTCTTTACCAAATGGACTACTTGTTCAAGGCGCATTTCTCCCATGTCCTGTTTGCCAAGCTCTGAATCTCTTTGTCTTACAGATACAGACATATTATTTTTCTCCTGTTCACCTATGATAATCATATATGGCACCTTATCCAGGCGCGCTTCACGGATCTTATATCCAAGTTTTTCACTTCTAACATCCACTTCTACCCGGATATCATTTTCTTCCAAAGCCTCCTCAATCTTCTTAGCATAATCATTATATTTATCTGAAACCGGAAGAATTTTCACCTGTACAGGTGCAATCCACACAGGAAATTTCCCTGCATAATGCTCTAATAAAATACCAATAAAACGTTCTATCGAGCCAAACACAACTCTATGCAGCATAATCGGGCGATGTTTTTCTCCATCTGCCCCAATATAGTCAATATCAAATCTTTGCGGAAGCTGAAAATCAAGCTGAATCGTTCCACATTGCCACGTTCTGCCTATGGAATCTTTTATATGAAAATCAAGTTTCGGTCCATAGAATGCACCATCTCCTTCATTTACTACATAAGACCTGCCCATTCCCTGCACTGCTTTTTCTAAAGCTTCCGTAGCAAGCTGCCAATCCTTATCGCTTCCGATGGAATGCTCTGGTTTCGTTGACAATTCAATTTCATACGAAAAACCAAACTTCTGGTAAACTTCGTCAATAATACGCATAACGCCTTGTATCTCATCCATTACCTGATCTTCTCTCATAAGAATGTGAGCGTCATCCTGGGTAAATGAACGTACTCTCATGAGGCCATGTAATGTTCCGGACTTTTCATTTCGATGCACAAGCCCTAATTCCCCCATTCGCATAGGAAGCTCTTTATATGATCTCGGTTCCAGTTTATACACCAGCATTCCACCCGGACAACTCATTGGTTTGATTGCATAATCATCATCTTCAACTTTAAAAGAATACATGGCATCTCTATAAAAATCCCAATGACCAGATCTTTCCCAAAGACTTCTTTCCAGCATAATGGGCGTAGAGATTTCAACATATCCTTCTCTGCGATGTATTTTTCTCCAATACGCAATCAACAGATTCTTTAATATCATTCCCTTTGGCAGGAATACCGGTAATCCTGGTCCTTCATCAAAAATCGTAAATATTCCAAGTTCCTTTCCTAATTTTCTGTGGTCTCTTGCTTTTGCTTCTTCAGCCATATGCAGATATTCATCCAATTGTGCTGCTTTGGGAAAAGATATACCATAGATTCTCGTAAGCATTTGATTTTTTTCCTTGCCTCTCCAATAGGCGCCCGCCACTGACAATAGCTTGATTGCTTTCATCTGACACACATTAGAAATATGTGGTCCCGCACAAAATTCCTCATATTCTCCCTGCTTATAAAAGCTGATTGGTTCTGCATCATTCAGTTCCTGGATCAGCTCAATTTTATATGTTTCACCAGCGTGCTCCATAAAGCTAAGAGCTTCTTCTTTTGACCTCTCATAGACTTGCAAGGAGAGAGACTCTTTTACAATTTTTCGCATTTCTGCTTCAATGTTCTTTAAATACGCCTCTGAAAATGAAAAATTAAATTGAAAATCATAATAAAAACCATTTTCGATTACGGGACCAATGGCGCACTTCGTTTCTGGATATAAGCGTTTCACAGCCTGTGCAAGCACATGTGCACTCGTATGCCAAAATGCCTTTTTCCCCTCCTGTTCTGCAAAGCTTACTTCTACAATTTCTCCATTTTTTCGTAGAACCTTCATAATTTGCTGCTCCTTTTCTTTTCAGTTTTAACGATTTGGCAACAACATAAGAAAAGCACCCATAAGACCATATTCGTATAGTCTTAAGGGTGCACTTAGCACGGTTCCACCTTAACTTTTCACTTCAGATTCTATCAAATCCTATCCTTTAACGCAGGCGTACGGTAACACTTACTCATTTCAGCATTACAGCTCTGGAATGGTTTTCGTCTAATTTCCACATAAACAGCTTCCACCAAGTGCTATTCTCTCTGGATGTTTCTAACTAAACTACTCTTTTCCGTCATCGCTTTTCTTATGTTATTTAGGGTACTTTATCACAACCTTTTTATTTTGTCAATGCTCATTTTAATCCAAAACGGTACGATTTCTCCCCGACACCCGCCAAAGCAGGCACAGAGAAGGAGGCAGCATCGGTCTTATTTCCTCCTCCATACCCAACAGACAGCAAATCCCCAGCAGATCATACTTGATATATGCCAGCTCCACAGGTGTCCGGCCTCTGCCGCCCTCAAAACCCAGGGAAGAGATTCTTTGTGGTTTTCCTCTGTGTAGGCCAGATGACCGGTATAGGCGTACATCCACTCCGGATAACCCAGCTCCGCGCCCTGGCGCATAATCGGCACCGCCTTTTCCGGATCCGGCTGAATGTAATCTCCCCGGCCATGCTGATAATAATGGCAGTAATTTCGCCCCGCCAGAATCATACCGTCGGAAAATGCCTTCTCAAACCAGGTGATGCTCTGCTCCATTTGTGACCGTTTCCAGTCATTCCAGGATTTTTTATTCGCAAATTCGTTTGGCTTGCGATTTTCAATTTCTATGATGTCCAGAAAATAATAAGTGTTGACAATCATGTACTGGCAGAATGCACAACCTTGTTCGGCTTTTTCACGGATTACTTCCCATGCTTCTTTTTGTCCTTTCTATTTGCTTTTTGTATCTGATCGGTAATATCTGCCCATCCGCCCATTTCTTCAAAACCGCCGTGATTCATATAATTGGCCATCCAGAATTTCACCTGTGTGACAGTCCCCTCTTTCACCAGAAATCTGGTATCCCCATTCCCTGTGTTATTGGTACACCAGACCACCATCAGATCATTGTGAACACCGGGGAAAAAATCGAACCCCTGCATTCCCCATTCCAGGGCTACTTTTATGTATTTACCCTCATGGATGCCTTCAATGGCCAGTTCCATATCCCTGGCAGAGAAAAATTTATGTTCATCATGCCAGCTCTCTCCAAAAATCACCAGAAGCTGATACCAACCCCGCATTTGACCTTTCTGTTCCCTTTGAAGTTGATGCCAGAAAGATTCTATATGTTCCTCCGTCTGTCGGGTATCCGTTTCGTTCTTCCCCGCCATGGCTTTCTCTGTATTCATCAAAGCATCTGGTATGTTAAAATGAGTGACTGGCGCTGTTGTGTCATCTTTATCTTCCAGGCTGTCCTCTGTTTCTGTTAGACAGGTGCTGCCTTTCTCCCATCCGGTGTCTTCTGTTTCACCTATGCAGATGCTGTCTTCCTCCCATCTGGTGTCCTCTTCCTCGCAGCTCCCATCTTCAGCTTCATATTCGTCCCCAAAAGACGCATTCTCCGTTTTATTCCACCCCGACAAATCAGCGTTGCCAGTCAGGAGTTCTTCAAACCAAGTCTTCGCCTCATCAAACGCTGCACTTTTATGGTACGATTCATATCCGCCTTTTGATTCCTCCAAAAATACAGTCAGCCCAAAGACCGCATGGTAAATGCAGAAAACCTGGCTTATATTTCCTGTCTCCTGTACGGCATAAGGCGGCAGAATCTGGAGTTTGAAAACGCACCCTTTATCACTTTCCATCAGGCTTTCCAGCTGTTTTTGCAAAGCCTCTACTGTAACATTGGAACTTCTATTCCCGGATATATCCGTAAGAATAAACTGTCTGGCCGGTGCCTGCTTTTGTCTTTTATCTGGCATGACCAGATCACGCACCCCGTCCCATATTCCCAATACTCCAAAGCCTGCCATACCAAGCCCCATCAAAAGCCGGATAATTCCAATCCCTTCCTCTATTTCAGCAAGTCCTATAACTACCAGGCCAAGACCGAGGAATGCCCCATAACTACCCAATATAAGAGGTATTAAGCGCAGCCGTTTTCCTGTTCTGTTATTTTTTCTCATAATCTGTTTCCTTGCTTCCGTCTACTTTTCAGAGTATGAACTAAGTTTCTACAGCTCTTTGTTGCTGGTGCTGCTTTTGTGGACATATGCCATCTTTAAAGGGAAATCGCCCAGACAAGTCAGTTCCGGGTGGTCTGAAAGGGGCTTAAAATCATCCTTGATCCGGTCAGCTATCTTTTGGAAATACTCCATGGAAAACTCGCCAGGGAAAAATTCACTAAACAGGCAGGTGAGATCATCAGCATGTTCACGCCATGTCATTTCTTCCCATTCACGAATGGCATGGAGTACCAGGAATAGCCCATATGCGTCCAGGACATGGTTAAACCTGGGTTCCCGTTCCAGCTTATGAATGTTCAGGGGCACGTGGAGCAAAGGGAGATTCCGCTTTTTCCAATAGTTCTGATAAGCGGCTGCCGCCCTTCGCTTCCCGTCCTCATCCCCCTCCTCATAGGCACTTACCAGTTCATCCTCATATTCCCAGGCTGTTTCTTCTGGATCATTTTCTTCCCACATATATAAATCACCGGAAGTTTTACCCTTTTTTATCCCGATAATATCTCCTTCTCCGGGAGAAACAAAAAATCCCAGATATTTTCCCTCCCAGTGAAGAAGTTCTAATGGCCGTAAATAGCCACTGGTAATTAAGAGGTCTGCCATGTGCAGGTAAATATCCCGGATAGGAAAGGGCAGCTTTCCATGGAGCCGCTTTTCTGCCGCAGAAATTTCATCCTCTGAATAGCATTTCCATTTTTTCAGGCCGTCCATATGCTTTGGATGAATGAACTGCCGAAGTATTTTTAGTTCTTTTTCTATTGAATCCATAATTATGCCCCCTGTGCACAAACCAATCAAATTTTTCACCTTCCAGCCAAACCTCCACTGCCACCACAGTCCCTTTTAACGTAGTTTCCCGGCCAGATTTTCAAGCTCCGATTTTGTCATAGACGGAATCAGGATGTGATCCGCGTCAAACTGTCGGACATCATATCCTTTCAGTTCCTCAATAAACTGCTCATAAGGGAATATTCCTTCCAGCACACGCTGCTCACTGTAAAGTACAAACTGTACAAATCCTTCCGTCACTTTCAGTTCACTCAGATTCAGAAACCCGTCAGCCCGTACAGGAAAGACACTCTGACATTCCTCCGTCAAGACATAAAAGGCCCCAATCTCTTTTGTATCGTTTTTCTGCAGAAGCCTTGGCTTTGCGTAATAGACATCCAGTGCCTGAAAGCCATGTAGGGTCTGCTCAAAATCAGAAAGATCCTTACATGTCTCCCATAAGGCTACCTTATCTTCAGTCAGCGTATAAGGCCACCGCGCCAGAGTAAGGATATAACTCCGAAATTCCTTATTTCCGCAAAACTGGTTCAGTGACTTTCGGCTGAATACAGCAAGATTTTCAATCTCCTGTTCCAACTCTCTACTGGTAAATGCTCTCTCTTCTTCCACACAGTACATCTCCACCCTGCCCAGACGTCTTTCTATCTCCCCCGCAACCATGACAAAGTCTGTGATCTCTGATCTGGTTGTAGGAATATTATAACTTATCTCATAATATCCCTCCCTGGATTTACTGCCATCAAAAAAGATCCCACGCCCTATATGCTCAGGATGGTAAAAAACAGCCGTTCCATTGGCCTGCTCATTTTCCTGCAGGATATAAAAATCATTATTGGAACCATAGCATAAGCCACAGGCCTGAGCCAGTGACGGAATATCAAGGATTGTCTTTCCAAATAGTTTCTTTTGTCTGATCTGCAGAGTAAATGCCATGATACAATCTCCCTGTCTTTTTAATATACGAATGTGATTCAGCCTTTCGTATTTAATCATAATCACTGATTTTCATTCCTGCTGTTTTGCCAAAATCCTCTCCAAATGTCTCATGGAAGATGTCTCTGGCGTCATTTTGTTCAAATTAAAAGCACTGGGGCTTTTCGCCAAATCCCCCATCGAACAGCTACCAGTACAGTAATGATGTGGTCAGTTGTACTTTGTTATTCCTTTTGCAGGAAATTATAACAGATAATGTGATTTTCTGCCACCTGACACGAAATTACCATTCGTCATTTTGACAGTGGATAATAAAATAAAAAATCCTGATAGTTCTTTAAAATTCCAAAGTTTTTTATTCTGTTATCCACAACGCAGGAAGATGTCATGATAACGCCCGCTATGAAAGCATGTGAGCCAGAATGAAATCCGAACTTATATGAGCGTTATGACACTGAAAAAAACACCGATAAACTTAAAACTCTCGCCTGAATATATTTCATCGGTTACTGGAATAACAGAAGGATCTGCTCTGCCACTGGCAGGACCCCTCCCATGATCAAAAGGCATCAATACTATGATTCCCTGAAGAAAGCAGCGCAACATACAAAATCTTTGGGGAAAATGTGTCAACCAATCTTGATATATCATACCATTTCTTTTCCTTCCGCTATGGAGATATTTGGCAAAACTACGGAAATCTGCCGAATGCCATGCACATCAGCAGTCAGCAGGTACCCGTTTCTCATAGTCACGGATTCCTTCTGCAAGGCGTTTCAATCCATCTTCCAGTCGGCTCCGGGGACATGCAATATTCATTCGGATAAAGGAAGTTCCGTTTTCCCCATACTGTCGTCCTTCTGACAGATACAATCCTGTATGTTCCCGCAGATACTGCGTAAATTCCGTTGCACACCCCTGCATCTTCCGGCAGTCCAGCCACATCCGGGACTGGTCAGGTCACAATGAATTTCATCCGAAATCACAATTACATGATGTTTCCTGCACAGATCGCCAACATGCCCCAGCTCCTCCCGGTTCCAGATTCTTCCTGCCGGATTGTGAGGATTACACAAAATCATCAGCGTAGTCTGCGGATCGGAAAGTTTTTGTTCCAGATCTTCAAAATCCATATGATAAGTGTCTCCGTCATATGGCAGCGGACTTTCTACAATGTTTCTTCCGTTATTCACAATGGAATGGAAGAAAATATTATAAACCGGTGTCTGTACCAGCACATTTTCTCCTGTTGTGGTCAGCTTGCGTACCATACTGGAAATGGCCGGAACCACTCCCATGCAGAAAACAAGCCACTCTTTTTCCATGGAAAAACCATGCCGCCGCTGCCACCAGCCCATATAAGCCCGATACCATTCTTCCGGCACAATGGAATAGCCAAATACACCATGGGCGGCTCTCTCCTGAATGGCTGACTGGATCTCCGGCGCTGTCTGAAAATCCATATCTGCCACCCACATAGGCAGCTCATGCTCTTTTACATCCCATTTCAGTGAATGGGTATTTCTCCTGTCTACAGGTTTATCAAAATCGTAAGGCATCCTGTACCCCCAAACTTTCTGTCAAATTGATTCGCAAGGATCAAATCCCCCGCTGCCTGCAGGGTGTATTTGACCACCAAAGGTCATGTGGACTTTATTCCAGCGAGAATGTCACTGTCACATCCCCGCTTCCAAGGGCTTCCTCCCAACCGGTCAGATCATCCACATGCCCCAGTCTTGTATAGCTCCACGAATTGGAGCCATAAAATATAACAATCTGGTTTCCATTATATAAAACAATATCTCCTGTATGGGTTGTGGTCTGACTGTTGCTGGCAGGAAGGCTTGTTCCCAAAGAACCTACCTTTTCAAAGCCGGAATAATCGCTCATCTGAATGCACACCGGATTTTTCCGCATCCTTTCCATAAACGAAGCTACTGCCTCATTTTCTTCTAATGTGGCTGAAAATACTGCATCGCCGATCTGTACCTTCACCTTCCTATTCATTACAGCCTCCTCTGCTCCATTTGGGATATCTGCTTCTGTACCAGCCGTTTCACTCATTTCCGTTTCTGGTACAGTTTCCCCATCCCCCGCATCTGCTGCTGATTCTTCCACAAGATCAGACAGCGGTGTCTTTTCTTCCAAGGGAGATTCTGCCTGATCAACAGATGTCTGTGCCTGTATCTTTCCACATGCTGCCATTGAAAATATAACCGCCACCATGCACAGCAAAGCGCCAAATTTTTTCATGGTCTATCTGTCCTTCTTTTTCTATATTTATCGTTTCATATCGGGAATGCCCTTATAAAGACAAGGATTCCGAACAGGCTTAGAACTACCAGCCAGCCATTCCTTTTTGTGCTGCCTCCTGCAATGCCAAACCAGGAGAAGGCAAACAGAAAGGTCAGGATTGCCGCCGGATTTGTGATTCCTACTGCAAATGATGTCAGAAACATCCTCCATCTTCCCGACACTTCCAAAGCCTCCGCCCCTTCTTCTTTTCGGAAGAACAGGCAGCTTCCCAGATACAGCACGATTGCTCCGCCGACCAGATGAATAACCGTCTGATGTTCCAGAAGGAAATCGGAAACTATGGTCAGTCCAAAGGCCACGATTCCTGCATAAATGCAATCTGCCACCGAGGAACCCATTCCCGTAAGGAGGCCGGCCTTTATCCCGTGTTCCCAGGTTCTCTGCACGGTCATGGCTCCCACTGCCCCCACCGGTACACCAAAGAGCAATCCAATCAGAATCCCTTTCAAAAGCAGGCTCATACCACCTCCTTCAGTTCTCTTTTGCAGATGATCCTTGTCTTTTCCGGATCTACCTTATCTTTTTCAATAATCAGTTCATCAATACGATCTGCCTGGATTACCCCGCCGGAAGGGTTCATCACGCTGTCAATTTTCCCGGTTATTTCCGCCTCTACCGTAGAATACTCAAAAGCAAGGGTAGTATTGAGAAGTTTACAGTTTTTCATCACCAGATTGTCAATGTAGCACATTCCCTGAAGGCTCTCGATGGTGCAGCCCACCAGTGTCAGGTTTTTTGCATTCCAGCCCAGGTATTCACCGGAGATAAAAGAATCATATACCGTCACATTCTCCGTGTTCCAGAAAGCATCCTTGGAAAGCATACGGGCATTGTGGATCTCCATATTCTTTACCCCGTCAAAGGAATAGTTGCCCACCAGCCGGAAGTCCCTAAGCTCCATATTCCGGCTGTTCATGGCGAAATAGTCGCCTTTTGCCGTCACATGGTCAAGTTCCACATCCTCGCAGTTCCAGAGCGTTTCAGCCGCATTGGGAAGGTTTACGTTCTTCAGGGTTACACCCCGGCAGCGGCGGAAATTCTTGGGAGCCTCGATCACCGCATCCTCTACCGTAATATGATCCGTATACCATACACCTGCACGGGCCATCTCAAACCAGGTACAGTTTCTTGCCGTGATATTTTTAGCATACCAGAAGGGATACTTCCATTTAAACATACAGTTCTCCAACTCAATGTCATGACTCTCTTTCAGCGGTGATTCCCCATCTGCAAAGATGCTGTCATAGATTTTCAGATCCGCCCCCTGGAACAATGCTCTTTCTCCTGTCAAATACTCCTGTCTGATTTCTCTTGTCTTCATGATTTTT
>ERZ778518.258-NODE-258-length-53999-cov-9.710181_pt1 | contig 53999 bp, 48 predicted proteins | sample MGYA00510340_ERZ778518 | MGnify/ENA primary metagenome ERZ778518 (study PRJEB29527, sample SAMN07138967) | mouse gut metagenome | material: feces | host: mouse | place: China:Nanjing | collected 2016-01-25 ...
CTCCGAGCAGCTGGGGCGTTAGCGGTGCCCTGTACCAACAATCCGCTATAGTTGGAGTGATGCTTTGCCCCGGGTTTTTGCCTGTGGGGCTGCCTTTTATAAGTGGTGATGACGTTTGGGTCTTACGCAATGGAACTCTGTGAACCGTGTCAGGTTGGGAACAAAGCAGCACTAAGCAGAACCTTTCATGTGCCGTAAGGGCGCCTGAGCCGAGCTAACTGTAAAAGTAACGCCCATGGTCAGGATTCAAAGCAAAGCGCTCGGTTTTTCATACCTTTAATTATAATTACCATCACCCCCTGTCTAACAGAGCGGTATATTTGATTCTCGCGGCATCCTCCAATTATCCATACTACAAGGCTGTTTGACTCCGCGAAGATAAGGAGAGTTCTTTTGAAAAAGTTTTTTAACAAAACCAGACATATTCTTTTTGAATCCTGTAATTTTCTGGAATTGCTGATGGCTCTTATTGTTTTAGCCGCTATACTGGTTGCCTGCTGTTCCCTTGGTAATTCTTTTCTCATATATTTGGACAACAGGTATATGGGACAATCCTTTCTGACCTTTGTAGGACATATATTCAATATTCTAATTGGGATTGAGTTTTTAAAAATGCTTTGCCAGCCCAGCGGAGACACCGTATTGGAGGTTTTAATTTTCCTTGTGGCCCGTCACATGATCCTAGATCATACCACAGTCATGGAGAACCTTCTCACTATCATAAGTATTGGGCTGCTTTTTGCAATCAAGAAATATATCAGCTTGCCTGTGCAGAAAGAACATTATGGCATCTTTTCTGGTGATTCCACCTCAGAAGGCGCCGCCAAAGATGACAAGGAAACTAACAACGAAAAATAGATATCTGGAAATTTTTAGAAACATTCCTCCGGCTCTTGACATTTCTATGCTGGGGGATTATATTTATAAAGAAATCAATAATAATTATCATTATTTACAGGAGGAAAGGACATTGATGAAATACAGCCGCCAGCGGGAGTGTATCAGGGGTTTTCTCGCAGACCGTCATGACCATCCAACTGCTGAAACCGTTTATCTTAATGTTAAAAAAGAATTTCCAAATATCAGCCTTGGAACCGTATACCGCAACCTTTCCTTGTTAACGGAGGTAGGTGAAATCCAAAAAATTTCCACAGGTATCGGACCAGACCGTTTTGACTGGAATACAACCCCCCATTACCATGTACTCTGTACCAGATGCGGCAGTGTTATGGATTTAAAAATGGAAAGCATCAATCATATCAACATTCTTGCAGGAAACGAATACGAAGGCAGAATAGAAGGACATATTGCATATTTTTTAGGAACCTGCAAAGCCTGCCTGCAGCAAGAAGCCGGGAATCAGCATCCACAGAGGGAATATAACGCCGACAGCATGGAGCATCAAATCGTCACAGAAAAAACACAAAATATCTATTGACAGGCTTCGTAAGATATGGTATCTTAATTTCAGTAACAATTACTATTTTTGATTTACAAACAATAGAAAGCATCCTTCGTGAATTTTCTATTGTCAGAATAAAATTTTAAACAAATAGAAAGGAAGAATTATTATGAAAAAATTTGTATGTAATGTATGCGGTTATGTTTTTGAAGGAGATGCAGCGCCAGAGAAATGTCCACAGTGTAACGCTCCTGCTTCTAAATTCACAGAACAGTCTGGAGATCTGGCTTGGGCTTCCGAACATGTTGTAGGTGTTGCTCAGGGTGTTCCAGAAGACATTATCGAAGATTTAAGAGCAAACTTCAATGGCGAATGTTCAGAAGTTGGTATGTATCTGGCTATGGCAAGAGTTGCTCATAGAGAAGGCTATCCAGAAATCGGATTATACTGGGAAAAAGCTGCTTATGAAGAAGCAGAGCATGCTGCTAAATTTGCAGAATTACTGGGTGAGGTTGTTACTGACAGCACCAAGAAGAATTTGGAGATGAGAGTAGAAGCTGAAAACGGCGCTACTGCTGGAAAAACTGACCTGGCTAAGAGAGCAAAAGCTGCTAACCTGGATGCAATCCATGATACTGTTCATGAAATGGCAAGGGATGAAGCAAGACATGGCAAGGCATTTGCAGGTCTGTTAAAGAGATACTTTGGTTAATCGGAAGTGCCGTAAATTCAACATTTTTGAGGATTTAGGGGTATGTTAGAGCAATCTGACATACCCTTATTTTTGTGTAAGCGGTTGTGTCTGGATGTGGGTTTATATTTTTACTTCTCATTTTTTGGGGAGAAACACACACCTTTAAATGTGGGTTCAAAAAAGAGATAAGCGTTAACTTATCTCTCTTAGATACTGCAATAAACAAATAGGAATTTATTTATAACTTTCTAATCGGAAAAAACATATAATTCTTCCCTGTCTGTGGACATGTAAAATCATGAACTGCTCCTACTAATGGAATAGCATTATCTTCCAAATATTTTATTGCCTCTGAAAAGGTAGAATCATTTTCACATTCTATATAAATATACTCATAGCCAGGAATAATCCATTTTGTCCAACCATTGGGGGCTTCTGCATTCTCGTTGCACTCTACCCCAGCAAGATAAAGTCCTTTGTTGAAATCTTCCCACGGATTGAATGAGTGCGAGAAATCAGACATAGCACCCCATATACCACTGATATTTCCATTCTCATCTTTCTTAGCCAAATGCTGAACTTCTCCAAAGTGAGAATTTGCATCAACCCATAATCTTTGAATAAAGCCCTCTCCGTCTAAAGTTGAACCCACTTTTCCTATCACAACAAAAGACTCCTTTACACATCTTTCGACTTTCATATTTTCCTCCCACCAATTACTACTTGTTAAAATGAATTATACCATAATTTGTTTGATAATAACACTTTTTTGAATAATATTTTTACTTGTCTGTATAATGTAATGTATCATAAGATACTGGATAATTGCTCATTAGTGATTAATATAAAAAGGTTAAGTGTTAAAAAGGGATGTCATAATTCAAAACGGATTTATACTATTTACATGTTAAGCATTATGGATAAGGTCATAAATCCGCACCTTTGCCTATCCTATATAAAATTAAGATAAGGAACATTTGCATTAATGTGTGGTGTTCCTTTTTTGTATAGGATAGAGAATATAGGAAAGGAAAAAGGATAAGCAGAAAGACTTCGCATACTGTCTGTAAATGTATGTAAACATTAGGCCTCTTTGGGGCAGCAGTCGGTTCACAAATTATAATTGTACTTGTGCCGATATTGTAGGTTCGCATTTTCTGTGAACAGAAATAGTCTGAAACGACAATTATTTTTTTCAATAGAATGTAGTATGTATGCATTAAGATTCGGGCAGGATTGCCCGAACTTAATGCATACAGGAAGGGGGCGAAACTATATGTCAAAAACAAGAAATATAAAATATCAATTCAAACATTGCATTGATACTCACTTTAAAGAAGGTATGGACAAACATTCTTTAAAATCGCAGGGCAAAGATAACAGTAAAATTTATTCTTACTCTGATAGAAAGAATCTAATTGACCTTAGTTCTAACTTTGCAAACTGGCTCAAAATAAACTTCCCAGAAATCAAACAACTGTATGAAATAGATTCAAGCCATATACAAGAGTTTTTGAGTTTAAAATCAAGTGACTGTAGCCAAAAGACTTTAGAACAATATCAAAGCCGTTTCAGAAAATTAGAAGTATTAGCAAACTCTACATATAACATTAATGTTAATTATCATAATGTTGTTACACCGCTTTCAAGCCGAAATGGTGGGGGTAAAATTAGAAATGCTATGCTTTCTACGGATAACTATAATAAACTCTTAAAATCAACAAATACGAACTTCCGTAAGGCTCTTACTCTTAGCTTTCATTTCGGGTTAAGGGCTGCGGAGTGTGCAAAACTTCGTTATGAAGATATATCTGCAAAAGGTATTAAAATCATTGACAGCAAGGGAAAAAGGAATCGGTTCATACCTGTGGAAAATAATCAACAAAAGAAGGTTATTGAAGATTTTTTAAATAAAACTGGCCGTGTCTGCCCTATTCAGACGGGCTCGTTACAACAGGCCTTTAACCGTGAAAAGAAAAAACAAGAAATAGTTATTTCTAATGGGGATTTTCACACCGCAAGAAAGGCATATGCGACAGGTAAATACAAGGAGTATCGGGAACAGGGGCAAACCATCCAACAAGCCCTAGATACTGTAAGTCACCGATTAGGCCATGGGAACAATAGAAATGACCTAATGAAACAATATATATGCTGTCCTCTCAAATAATTTTGATCGTGCAGTTTTCGGGTTGATTTTTTATTATCTGTAGTTAAAATAATATAAAATCCAAAACGGATAGGAAAGGAATTATGACAATGAAATTAAAAATTTGCGAAATCTGTCAAGGAACTAAGTTTCTTACAGAGGACAAAATTAAAGAGGCTGTTTGCAAAAGAGGTATTAAAAAATTTGCTTACATACTGCACGATAAAGACACTTATACAAAGGATGATGAAAAGAAAAACCCTGAACACAAAGCAGGCACTTTAAAAGAACCTCATTGGCATATTTGCTTGCAGTTTAAAGATTCTCAAAACACAAAATATGTTGCAAAATGGTTTGATATTGAAGAACAATATGTAAATAAGTCCAGTTCGGGCCATTATGAAGATATGCTGTTATACTTAATACACAAAAATAGTTCCGAGAAATTTCAATATTGTATTGATGAAGTTCATGCAAATTTTGATTATACTCAATTTATTCAAAGTAATGGAATATTGAAAACTCGTATTCAAGAACTCACTGATTTGATTATGGACGGAACTTTAAAAGAATATAACTATTTTAAATACATGACAAATTCTGAATTTCAGTTATATAAAACATCTCTTGAAAAGGCACATGAATATTATAGAGATTCTATTTATAAAAGCATGGATATAGTTTCTTTATATCTGGAAGTGATAATGACCTATTAGACGGATATAAAGGACAGGACTGTTTAATATTAGATGATTTGAAGGCTAGTTCATTAAAATTTTCCGATTTTATCAAAATGATAGATAATAACAGCGACAGCAAAGTTAAAAGTAGATTCCATAATAAACATATTACAGAATGTAAGCTAATTATCATTACTTGTATTCATAATATGGAAGGGTTTTATAATAATCTATTCTCCGAACAGGACGAGCCTTTATTACAATTTAAGAGAAGATGTAAAACTTTCCTTGAATTAAATCCGTACACTGTCCGTTCTTATTATTTTGATAAAGCTACTGACAAATATGAATTTGTTGCAGAGTTTAAAAACCCAGTCTTGGAATTAATCATACAAACCATTGAAGAAAAGAAAGGTGAAAAAGAAATGCAAGAATTTCTGGGACTAGAGTTAATACCCCAAATTACTTCTTTAAACTTAAAAAAGCCTGTTAAGGTTCCATTTTAAAATAGAGGTGGAAAGGTGGAAATATAAATATTTATTCAATAAAACTTCCAAAAAACCTCTATATTCCTCAAAATTTATCACATCTGCGAGGACAAGGGCTTGTCTCCGAGCATTGGTGGAACAAGGTGGAATCGGTGGAAATATTTTCACCGTTCCGCCTTTTCCACATGAGGCATTTTTGAGTGAATATAGATGGAATAAAGGTAAATTTGTTGTCAAGGGCATGGCTTTTTTGTTTGTCAAAAAAGTTGCACTTAAAGCCTAAGTGTTCTATCTTATAGATTTTTCATTTGAAAGGAGAAAAGAATTATGGCAAAAAATAATGACACAGGTCTCTTTCAGTGGGGCGACAATAATCAATTTTGGGGTTATCGTATCACTATAGTAAAAGACGGAAAGCGAAAAGATACTACAAGCAAGCTTTCCGAATCGGGAGAACCCTACAAAACAAAAGCACAAGCAAAAAAGGCAAGGGAGTTGCGGTTAGCGGAATTACGAGCACCTAAACCAACTGCCACATTTACCGATTGCAAAGTATCAGAAATGTGAACTTATTATTTAAAAAATACCAGCAATGGAAAAGCAACGGGAACAGTAAAAAAATATACTTCCCTATGGAAAAACCATATTTCCGTAGAATTTGGGGATAAATATTTCTCTGAAATTAATGTATCGGATTTGGAAGTCTTTTTGCAGGAACTCTACAATAATGATTATAGCTACAAATATGTAGAAAGTTTTTTAAAGCTATTCTATCAGCTTTGGGGATTGGCATATAAAACAGAACACATTGACCCTATTAGATATACAAGAATGTTTGTTGACAGTGGAACAAAGTTAAAAATGCCAAAAATCCGACAGGAAGATGCCGAGGAGTACAATATTATAAAAAATTATAACTCCTATGAAATCAGCCAGATTTCTGAAATTTTCAAACAGGGAAATTGCTATACTGCCTTTTTGCTTGGCTATTACTTAGGTATTCGGATTGGGGAATGTTTTGGTTTAATGTGGCAAGATTATAATTGGGGAACTCACAAAATCAAAATCAATAAGCAGATGATTGTTGAAAACGGTGTCTTTTGCCTTAGACCAGTAAAAACATTAACTGCTGTCCGAGAAATAGATGTGCCCGACATTCTCCACAACCATTTAAAAGACCTTATCCGTAAACAAACAAAGCATCCTACAGAGGCATACTTACTAAGAAAATCTGAAATTGTGATTGACAAGACCAAAAGAGACTATAAACAAGTCATAGGTGGAGATTTTATAAACAGGAAAGAAAACGGGGAACTTCTAACCGTCAATTCCATTAAATTCTGGGCGAAAAAAATCAAAGCCGAAACGGGTATTACTTTTAAGTATCATTCTCTTAGGAAAACACATTTGTCTATGCTGGCGGCTGCTAATGTTCCTGCAAAGGAAGTCATGCAACGAGCAGGGCACAAAAAACTAGATACCACAATGAAATACTATATTAATTCAACAAGCACATCAAAAGAGTTTTTATTATCCACTCTCAACGGTATTACCACTGATGAAATGGAAATTGAAGTGCTTGACAATGAGGGCAACAAGCAAATGATTAAGGAATCAACCTATATTAGACGGCAAAGTGTATCTGCTGTTATTCCTCATTAGGGTTGTGTTTCAATGTGGGTTTTCAAAATGTCCATGTCTGAAAAGCCTGTAAAATAAGGATTTTTCAATTTATTCTATGACGAGGCAAGACACGGCAAGGCATTTGCAGGTCTGTTAAAGAGATATTTTGGCTAATTAGAACGCTGAATTTTGAGAATTAAGGGAATGAATCAGAGATGATTTGTTCCCTTTTTGATTATGCTTTTGATTCCAAGGAAATTAATACTAGAAAGTGGAGTGTTAAAGGGATATCATAATATTTGTATTAACCAACAATAATATAAACAGCTATTTTATTTCCATCCAAAACAGTGTATAATATTTATTAAGATGAACAGGAGGAAAATGATATATTGAAATTTGAATGGGATGACGATAAAAATAAGCTAAATTTAAAGAAACATGGAATTGACTTTGAAACAGCAATGTTAGTTTTTAACGATACACAACGTATTGAAATATATGATATAGAACACAGCATCAATGAAGACCGTTATAATACTATCGGAATGGTAAATGATGTTTTATTTGTCGTATATACGGAGCGAAAACAAAATATACGTCTGATATCGGCAAGACTTGCCACCCAGACAGAAAGGAGCATTTACTATGATACGGACAGTTACTTTGGATAGAAACCAAACACCTACAAAAGAACAAATTAGGCAGATAGAGGAAGCGGCAAAAAGAGATATCTTATTTGATGAAGATTCTCCCGAACTTACGCCTGCAATGGAAAAAGCATTTCGTTTGGCAGCAAAAAACCGCAACACCCAAAGAAAAATTCATATATCTTAATACTGTTTTTAATTCTAAGAATAAAACGAAAGGCAGCGGCATTTGTCCATCTATTATGACTATGCCGCTTTTAAGCCTATGTCAGACCACTTCAGCTTTAACATTCATTGGCGCTTTGAAACACATGTAAGCGCCCTGTAGCTTGCTGTGGGTTATTTGACTTCAGCTTTTTTATATATCCAATAAATTGCCGGAAACATGACAAAAGAAAGAACAAAATATATGGGAACAATAACAGTTAGATATCCAAAAATATTTTCACCAATCCTTACCAAAGTAAAATCTTCCAAGCTCTTGTTAATCCTCAATAATTGATCTGGGGTAAATGCCGCAACTTTCGAAAAAATAGCAACCCTTCCCAAAAACATCGGCACACAGGACAACACAAATGGTACTGTGATTGCCAATACCGTTGAGCGGCATTTGGCTGAAATAAACATTGCTAATGTCAAAATAAACAACATTCCAATATAACCACCTACCATGGTAAAAATGTAATCCTGCCAATACGTGAGATTATAAATACTGCTCCAGTTGCTAAATCCTGTTTGTATCTGGCAGTCGGCTCCGCCAAATCCTAATGTGATTAAAATTATTGCAGAATAGATGAACATAGATACCCAATACATACCTGTAGTAACGATAAATCCAGCTCCTATTTTTGAAACAATGGCTTTATTCCTTCCCAATTTTGCAGAAAAGAAAATAGCATCTGCCTTGTACTGAAATTCATCCGAAAAAATACCTGCAACCATAAAACCAATCAGCACCACAACCAGCATCATAAGGGTGGGCAGATATTGTGAGTCTAATAATGCTTTCCACCCATCTGCATATTCATAATGTAATGGTGTTTCCGTCTGTTTATATTGATTAATCAAATATGTTTTTTCCTCATCCGTAAAAGCACCCTTCATTTTCTCTGAATTCAAATATTCTTCAAGCCCTGTGATTCTTCTTTGGTAAAAGTTTTTCACTTCTTCTGTAGAAATATTATCTGCTATATCGTAATCATATCCACCAAACTCTCCAAATGCAAGAGTAATCATCTCTCTGATATCTGAAAAACTCTGGGATTTTTGCAAAGCATCATCCCTATTTGCAGAATTTTCTTTCATATTCTTATTCTGCTCTATTACTTCTTGCAGCACTTCTTCACTTAATGGCCCTTTATAGCGATTTTTCAGCTCCTGCAATTTCCGAGCTGCTGTGAAGGCAGATACCGTTTCTCCATTTTCATTGATATATTTCACATCTCTGGTTGCCAACAGCGCTGCCAGCAAGGTAACAGCAAGTAACCCCGCGAACACAATTTTATTGATTGTTTTTGAAAATATTTTTTTTATTTCAAATCGTAACATCTTCATTTCCCGCCTTTTCTCCAAAGTAATATAAAAATACATCTTCCAAATTTGCTTCTACTTCCTGGGCATTTGGAAGCGGACATTCCTTTGATATAATCCGCAGCTCCACTCCACACATTTCAGACTTCATATTTGCAATCTTATAATTTTTCATCAAGTGGGAAATATCCGTTTTATCCACCGTTGATACCCATACCTTCTCTTCCATTGATGCAATCAGCTCTTCCGCTGTTCCCTGATACATAATTTTTCCATCTTTCATTAAAAATATCTTGTTTGCAACATACTCTATATCAGAAACAATATGGGTGGAAAGCAGCACAAGTCTATCCTCCGCCAATTCACTAATCAAATTTCGAAAGCGAATACGCTCATTGGGGTCGAGCCCTGCGGTGGGCTCATCAAGAATTAAAATCTTAGGATTATTTAGCATCGCCTGTGCAATGCCAGCTCTACGTTTCATGCCACCAGATAAATTTTTCATTTTCTTATTTTCTGCTTTTTGCAAACCAACCTTCGCAATCAATTCCTTTACTCTTTTTTTTGCAACGATTGGACGAATTCCTTTTATGGATGCAATATAAAACAGGTAATCTTTCACTGAAAATTCTGGATAAAAACCAAAGTCCTGGGGTAAATATCCCAATATTTTCCGATATTCCCCATCCATAGCAATGATATCCTCTCCATTACAAGTAATTTTTCCCTCTGTAGGGTTAAGTAACGTACAAATCATACGCATAAGGGTTGTCTTACCTGCGCCATTTACCCCCAATAACCCATATACCCCCGTTGTCATTGTAACATTTAAGCTGTCAACAGCCTTAAAATCATCAAATTTTTTTGTTAAATCAATCATTTTTAGTTCCACCTGAACATTCCTCCCAATATCTCGTGCAATCATGTAGTGTTTTATAAATCATGCTTCCTAAAATCAATACTGCAATTTCAATGAAAAGAATCCAAATTGGCAGCTTTATCATGGAATATATTTTTTCACTTGCTGTAATCAGCCACCATATGGCGCTCCACATAATACAAAGTGCAATTGAAATCCATTCGTTCACAAGTTTTTTGTTACATAACAGCCCAAAGCAGATACAGGCCGTTACCAATCCGGGAAAGAAAAATTGTGACAGCAAGGAGACTAATGTAATGTGCAGTCTTCCACGCAGCAGTACACAAAACCCTGTCAACAATACAACATCTACAATTCCAAGCAGAAAGATTCTTGCCGCATATATCTGCCGAAGGGAATAGTAAGACGCACCTTCTATTTCCATACATTGATTCGATTGATTTTTCCATAGTTCGGGAATAATTAAAATCACAAACAAAACACTTGCCACGCCTAACCCTCGCTGTATGAAAAAATCTTCTTGAACAGAGGGAAGTGTTATTCCCGTTCCTAATAGTACCAATAGCTGCAACAGGCACCATTTTTTTTGTATCATGTGAAATTGTATCCATAAAAATTCTCGGTAAGTTAGCAGCTTTTTTTGTTCTTTCAGATAAAATATTTCCTTTGACTTATGAATGGTATCTACAATCTTATCTTCATTGGAATGAATAGACATTTCATCTCTATAGGTCTTAATTTTTTCTTCCCACTTCATGTGCAGCCTCCTCTCTGAAAAAACATTCCAACTGCTTTCGTGCCTGGGTTAATCTGTATTTTACCAGGGAAACACCAATTTGCAATGTACTGGCAATCTCCGAAATTTTAAGCTCTTGAAAATAATATAACATCACAACCTCGCGTAATTCCTCGGAAAGAGATTGGATTGCATGATCTATCAATATCTTATCCAGAACCTGCTCCATATCATTTGATACAGCGTTGCTATCTAGTTCATCCTCTTCTATTAATAAATCCTTTTTCTTTTTATAATAGTTTTTACATAGATTTCCAGCAATTGTATACAAATAATTTTGGGTTTTTCCCCTAAAATGATAATCAGATAATTTTGCAAAAAAACTTACAAAGGTTTCCTGTACCAAATCTTCAGCATACCCAGAATTATAACAGTGGTAAGCGCAATATTTTAATATATCATCATAGTATTTGCGAACGAAAAGATCAAATGCTTCATCATCTCCTTGTTTCATTTTTTGAATTAAAAGAAAATCTGTAATCACAAAATCCTCCTGCCTCATTTGAAATGTCATAAACGTTTACTTCATTCTACTATGTATAACAACTGAAACAACGAAAAGGTTAGTGTATTTATCAAATTTTTTCATCTTTTATTCTATAGAAAAAGAGAAGCAGAGAAATTCTCTACTTCCCAATCAACAAAACAAATAGTCAAACATTCTTTGCCTGCTGTCTTTTTTCATGCCTTCACATAATAATGAAATGATATTTTATTCGTAAATATGGAAAAATCCCAAATCCTTTTCCAACCCTTCTGCCAGTTCCTTTAGCTGCCTAGAAGCGGCCACCAGTTTTTCAATAGTGAGGTTTAATTCTGCCATGGAAGCTGTGGTTTCCTGGGTGGATGCCGCATTCTGCTGGGAGATGGCGGAAAGGCTTAAGATAACTTCCTCCACTTTAATTCTGGATTCGTCACAGACTGCTGTACGGTTTTTGATTTGATAAGTTTTTGCGCTGGAAGTCTGAACCCCATCTTCTAGTTCTTTAAAATGTTCCCTGGTCTGAGCCAGCTTATCCTGCTGCTTTTCCACCAGGCCGGAAACCTCATCTACAATATTCACTGTCATCTGAGATTCTGCTGCCAGTTCATCAATGACATTTTTAATGATTTCTGCAGATGAACTAGACTGTTCCGCAAGCTTCTGAATTTCTGTTGCCACCACTGAAAACCCACGCCCTGCTTCTCCTGCCCTGGCAGCTTCAATGCTGGCATTTAAAGATAACAGGTTCGTCTGCTCTGCAATGGAAGTGATCAGCTCTGTGGCTTCCCGGATTTTCTTTGTAGACTCATTGGTAGTATGGATCTGCTGTGCAACCTGGGAAAAGGCTTTGGATGTCTGGCTGTTTGCATTACTTAGTTCCTCCATGAAAACTGCGGACTCACTGCTGACCTTCTGCATTTCCGATGCCAAAAGCCCTAGATGTTCCACATTCCCTGCAATCTCCGTAAAAACCTTTCCCATATCTGTAATATTTCCTGATGCCATATCAATTTCCCCTGCCTGGGTGGCAGCCCCATGGGAAATTTCTTCCACCGCCTTTCCGATTTCTGAAGAAGTGGCATTGCTGTCCTTTGCCATGACATCCAGTTCATTTCCCGATTGTCTCAAGGATTCTGAAATAAACTGAGCCGAATGGATGACTTCTGTCAGGCGTTCTAAGAAGCCGTTTAAATAAGCCCCGAATAAGGAAAATTCATCTTTGCCCTTCACGTCTGCCCGTACGGAAAGATTCCCTTCTGTTACCTGGGACAAGGTTTCTTTAAAACGCCGGATACTGCCGCTCATACTCCTGCTGATATAAACCGTATTCAAAACCAAAGCCAGCGCACTGAATAAAAATACTGCAAGAATTGCCATAAAAAGACTGTTTTTGGTGCTTTCAGTATCTGCTTCCACACGCTGGCGCACATCCCCTGTCAGCCCTGTAAGTTCGGAAGACAACTCTATATTTTCTTTTTTCAGGCTTAACACGTCATTGTCCTGTCCGCACATTTTTTGGAAATGCTGCATTTTCCCTTGCACAAGCTGATTCAACTTTTCCCTTAACTCTTCATCACTGACATACACCTCTATGTTATTTCCTACCTCGTCAAACAAAAACTGTATTGCCTGGGCTTCCTCCGAGACCTCTTTGCCCTCTACCACATGTTTGCTGTAAACTGCAAAATCTAAATTGATCTTCGATATCGTTTCATCAAAGGGATATTTATCTGAAAATGCACATGCTGCCGTCAGCTTTCCAAAATCTTTCGCTTCCAGATATAAATCATAGGAAACGCTGTCGTATTCCTGCATATTATAATCTGCTGCAGGCAGTTTAAGGGTAACCTCTTCCCAGGCCTCATTTGCCGCTGTGTACCTGCTTTCTATCCGAATGCTGTCTGTCCCTGTAAAACCTGCTTTTCCCATGTTTACAAGAGCATCTCCATAGGAGCCTGATAAATCCGCTTCCTCCAATGCCCCTAAATCCACTGACATGCTCTCTGCCCCTTTGTGGAAAGTAATATTGTTTATGTATAGAATCCCACTATACTCAATGGAATTTCCGCCTACCCTGACTAAGAAATTATCTCTTTTTCCTACTTGCGGAACCACATTACTATAAGTGAATTTTACAAAATTTTTACCCTCGGCCGATGCTGTCTCCCCACCAGCTATGATATCTACCCAGCTTCCGTCTACCCAAGATTTATCATCCTCCACGTTTTGGAACGATGCAGCCAATTCCTCATCTTCTGCCAGAAATGATGCATATTCCGCTACCTCTTCTGTATAGCCGCGGCTTTTGCTGAATTCTTGTATTTTGACATAGTTGTCCTGGCACCGCCCAATGACCTCTTCCATAGAAGACACATCAGCCAAAAATTTTGCCTCTGCATTTTGGTGGGCAGCCTGAGCGCTGGCTTTCATTTCCGCCAAATTCGCCACAATATTTTCCAAATAAGAATCCTCCAGAAAATACAGGTAAGAAGTATCCAGGCTCTGGTTCTCATACTGGAACAGATTAATCCGGTTCATTTCAGAAAGCATCTGGTTATTCCTGCTGTTTTTTATCAGCGCTGACATCCCCATATATCCCAGCGCCACAGATGCTGCAAGGGCAATCCCACCCATAAAAAGAATCTTCCCCATGATGGTCTGCAAAAAATTTCCCTTTGTCCCCCTGCCGCTCATTCCCCAATCCTTCTTCTGCTTTTTTTGTTTTTCTTCTTTCATTTGCTTTTCCTCCCAATAATTTTTTATTTTCTCCTGTTTTAGCATCTGGCTTTCTTAACTTAATTTGTAAACTAATTTTACTTTATCATATAGGTTAATATTTTTCAATAATAACTTAAAATTATCTTTGCATTATGTATACTCATAAACATACTAATTTTACACTAAGAGCAAAATTTCTTTCCTATCGCATAAAAAAACCCGCCAAAGCAGATATCCTTCACATTTATCTGCCCTGACGGGTTACTTTATATGTTTTATACTTATAATGCCTATGATACCGCTGCGCTTTACCCAGGCTGATATCATGTCTGCCAATGTTATATTTACTTCTGGTTTGCAGGCTCTATATTGATGCTCTTTCCCTTTATCTTAGAATTGCTCATGGCCTTAAGAACCTCTTTTCCATATTCCCGAGGCACTTCTACAAAAGTATATTTATCATACATATCGATGGCTCCTACCAGTTTTCCTGGCATCCCAGACTCACCAGTGATCGCTCCCAGAATATCTCCTGGTTTTACATGCTGTTTCTTACCGATATTGATAAACAGACGGACCATGCCTTCTTCTGCTCCTGTATCTCCAAACTCAAAATTCTCCATGCTGGTTTGGGCATTCTCTTCTTCTCCTAACAATGCCATCTTCAAGAATGCTGCTGCAATATCCATGGCTGTATAATCTGATTCATTTACCTGGGATTCCACCATGTTTACCATAGAGGTCAAATCCTCTTCCTCGATAATTGTCCCAATATGATCCATGATTTTTTCCAGTCTTACCTGAACCACGTCCTCCATACTGGGCACCTTCTGTGCAAGAATCTTCGTCTTACAATACCGCTGGATATCCTTTAGCTTATAGACTTCTTTTCCTTTTACAAAAGTAAAGGAACGTCCTGTTCTACCTGCCCGGCCCGTCCTGCCGATTCGGTGGACATAATATTCATCATCCTGGGGAAGGTCAAAGTTAAAGACTGCTTCCACATCATCCACATCGATCCCTCGGGCTGCCACGTCAGTAGCTACCAAAATCTCAGTATTTCCATTCCGAAAATGGTTCATAACCCGATCGCGCTGGCTCTGCTTCATATCGCCATGGAGACCCTCTGCAAAGTACCCTCTGCCTTGAAGGGCATTGGTCAGCTCATCCACCATACGCTTGGTATTGCAAAATACCAAAGAAAGCTTGGGATCATACACATCCAGCAAACGGCTCAAAACCTCCACCTTATCTTTTCGTTTTACATCATAATAATATTGCTCAATATTTGGAACTGTCAGCTCCTTTTTTACCACCTTAATGGTAACCGCATCCTGCTGATACTTTTTGGTGATTTCCAAGATAGGCTTAGGCATAGTAGCGGAAAACAGAACTGTCTGCCGCTCCTCTGGAATATATTCCAATACCGTTTCAATGTCCTCTCGGAATCCCATATTGAGCATCTCATCCGCCTCATCCAATACGATGGTATTTACTTCTTCGCACTTGATGGTCTTTCGCCTTAAATGGTCCATGACACGTCCAGGCGTTCCAATAATAATCTGGGCGCCGCCTTTTAAGGATCGTATCTGCTTCACAATATCTTGTCCACCATATACAGGGAGCACTTTCACCCCATGCATATATTTGGCAAGACTGCGCACCTCTTCTGCTACCTGAATAGCCAATTCCCTGGTAGGGCAAAGGACGATTGCCTGTGTCTTCTTATTCCGTGGATTCACCTTCATTAATAAGGGAATTCCAAAGGCTGCCGTCTTTCCCGTTCCCGTCTGGGCCTGTCCAATTACGTCTACTCCTTCCATTACCACCGGAATTGCCTTGCTCTGAATGGGAGTAGTCTCTTCAAAGCCCATTTCCTGTATCGCCCGTAATATTTGGGGATATAAATCTAATTCATCAAATCTTAATGCTTCCATACATTTCCTTTCATTTCCTGCTTACAAAACCTGTTGCTAATCATAGCAAAGAAAATAGCTATTGTCAAACTATTTTCAAAAAACTTTTCTGTTACTATTGACATTTCAGAACGCAAGGTATAGTATTTGTTTATGCATAACATAGTTTTTATTACTACATAATCATATTTTTATTACCTTTACATATACTATAAGCATACCCATGAAACCATATGGCTTATCAAACAGAACGTTACGTATTATTTTATTTTTTATAAGGAGGAGACGTTACCATGAAATTCAAACTCAAAGACCCCGGAAGCTCGATTACACACTTTATTGGCATGTTGATGGCCCTCTTTGCCGCTACGCCTTTGTTAATCCGCGCTTCAACAACCCCTGATAAGATTCATGTTATTTCCCTTAGTATTTTTATATTGAGCATGATTCTGCTCTATGGAGCCAGCGCCACCTATCACGCTCTGGATTTATCAGAAAAATCCAACCGGATTCTGCGCAAATTGGACCATATGATGATTTTCGTGCTGATTGCTGGCACTTACACTCCGGTATGCCTAATTGTTTTGGGCGGCTCCGTAGGATACAGCCTTCTGGCTCTTGTATGGGGAATTGCCCTTGTAGGAATTCTTGTAAAGGCTTTTTGGATTACCTGTCCGAAATGGTTTTCTTCTATATTATATATTGCCATGGGCTGGGTATGTGTCCTTGCCTTTACCCACATCATCAATTCCCTTTCTCCTCAGGCATTCGGCTGGCTTTTGGCTGGGGGAATTATCTATACAATTGGCGGCGTTATCTATGCCCTAAAGCTGCCTATTTTCAATTCCAAACACAAAAATTTTGGATCACATGAAATTTTTCATTTATTTGTGATGGGCGGCAGTCTGTGCCACTTTGTTATGATGTACTGTTTTGTTGCAAATATGCCGCTGTTTTAATTTTTTTAATAAAATTTAAAAAATGCTGTAAAACGCAAGAATTCTACAACATACCGTACCATATGTTGTAGAAATTTCTTGTTTTGTAACGCCCCTTTTCTTATATGAACTAAATCAGCCAACAGTCTTTTTGTTGCTATTTCATAATCTCAATATCATAAAATTCTACTTTTGCATCCTGGGCCAAAATCCCAATCTCATATTCTGGCTTCGCATACACCCGCTGCATTGCCGGATCAAATTCCAAAAGCAGGCAGCCACTGAATTCCTTCTCCAAAAATATTTTGTTATTGATAAGGTTGTCCAACAACTTCTTGTCTCTGCAATAACCTCTGCCAGGCTTTCTTTACGTAAATTTATTTATACGTTATCACATTTCGTAAAAAATAACAATCAAGAAGCCTCCACTGTTCTTCTATTTCTCATCGTCATGGAGCAAAAAAATGTTTATCCCCTTGAATCAGCGCCTCTTTTTCCTTTCTGGTAAGCTTCTTTATCTGCCATTCCCGCTGCATAGCTTCCCGTCTGGTATCATATGCTTCGGTATAGACTAGTTTCACTGGTCTGCGCCCTCTGGTATATTTCGCTCCCTGGCCTTCGTTATGTTCCCGCAAACGTTTGTCCAAATTATTGGTCCAACCAGTATACAGTGTGCCATCACTGCATTGAAGGATGTAGGTAATATTTTGTTTTTCTTTCATTTGTAAACTCCTATTATGTATAGAGACTGCAAGCAGTCTCCTATATGCAAAAGCAGCACATAAAACCAGTACTTTTCCAATGGGTATGCATTCTGAACAATTCTCCATATTTTAGTGAAAGAGACAGTGCTGCGGATTTTCTGTCACTGGTTTATACTCTATCTTATGAAAAATAGGAAAATCGGTGCCTGTTTCAAAAGGGCATTTGCATTCCCGGATTTCCTTTTTACTCTAAATATTCCATAGGATTGACTGGTTCTCCATCCTTTAACAACTGAAAATAGAGGTTCGGACCTTCCACCGAATAATATTTGGCTGGTTTGTTGATATATCCGATAATTTCTCCACTTTCTACATAATCTCCCTGTTCTTTGGAAATTTCTTTTAGCTGTCCGTATCTCGCGCTGTAACCATCACCCATATCCATGGTCAAGGTAACCCCTGTCTCTTCATTTGTTTCAATCGAAGTTATTTTGCCGGAAGCCACCGCGTTCACTGGATCATTTTCTGCTGCCTGAATAATCACTGCCGGATTGTATTTGTACTGTTGTAAGGTAGCAAAATATACGGTCTGATCCATATTATAATTTAAAATAACATTTCCCTGCAACGGCCAGTTTAAATCCACCGTTGCATCAAAATGAATCTCTGGTTCCACAGAAGCGCTTGTTTCTGTGATAGCTTCCGGCTCATCCATAAAATCATCTTCCTGCTGGGGTGCAATAATACCAGATACTTCCTCTGTCTCTTCTTCCTCTTTTTTCTGTTCCATAACCTTTTCTTTTACTTCTGCTGCTGCCCGAGCTTCTGCTCTCTCTTTGGCTGCTTTTTCACGGGCTGCGTCTTCTTCCCTGGCCTGCTGAACCTGCTCTTGGCGTTCTCTTGCCAATTGTTCTTCCTGTTCTCTTTCCTGCTGGGCATAATACAAGCCCATCATACCAAAGGCTGCCACTACCATAATCACTGCAGCTACGATATAGGATTTCCGATTAAAAAATGCCGCAAATTTTTTATTTCTCATCCTGTCACCTTCCATTTCTGTTTGTTTTTTCCTTTTTAGTTTTGCCAGGAAAGCAGGTATTATACAGGATTTTGCTACATTTTTATTTTTCAATCGAAATATCTTTATAGTAATACTCTAGTATCTCTTTGTAACTTTTCCCTTCTTTCGCCAATTCGTTGGCGCCATATTGGCTCAATCCAAGGCCATGTCCAAGGCCCTTGGTAACAATCCGCACTTTATTTTCCACTTCTTTTAAGAAAAAGCAGGCAGAATTCAGACTCAAATATTCTCGAAATTCTTCTCCTGTTACTGTTTTCTCCCCAATCTTCATTTGAATCACATAGTCACTGGAATCTCTTGTCTCTATTACGATGGATTCCATGATATGATCTGGCGTTATCTCTAATTCTGGGCATTCCTCTTTTAATTGTTTACAAAATTCTTCTTTCTCCATAAAAACAACTTTCAAAAAATCTGGGGAAGGGATGTCCATTCCGCTATCTGCCTGGGCCAAATACGGCTCATCTTCTCTTTGCAGGCCCTCCTTTGCACTTCTGGTTTTTCCGGCGCTGACTGCATGAAAAGCCGCATGAATGGGCTTCCCATTATAATACATAATTTCTCCTTCTGTGGCTTCGGCTGCTGCCTTCAACATCTGGTAATTATCCTCAAATCCTTCCTGCCCCCAAAGGGTCAGCATTTCTTCCCGGGACATAGATGCTGGAAGATTTCCTTCTTGGGATTCCAAGGCGGCGGCCAAAGAAGTTCTGTCTATGACTGCCTGCGCTTTGACTGCTTCCATCTGATAATCCAGGGGAATTTCTTTTGCCAGAATTCCCACCAGATACTCTTCCATATCCAGCTCGGCATCTAAAGTCTCACCTTTACGGTCGGATTCTTTTTCTAAAATATTTTCCATTGTTGTACTGCTTGTGCTTGTCTTATTTCCTTGAAACAAAAAAGTAACCACATAAGGAACGGTGACAACCAAAATGCAAATAGAAAAAAAGGTTTTTATTTTTTCTTTCAAAGAAGCACCCCCTTTTCATGACTATATGCCAGAAAAAGGGGAAATATGATAAAAATTTTCCTTTTTCTTTCGATTGCTGTGGAAATTTCTTCAAACAAATGTTCTATTTTCTCTTGCATTTTTTCTGGTTTTATGCTATTCTGTTTTTAGAACGTTAGTTCGTATTCCTAGGGAAAGGGATTAGAATTATGAATTTGCAGAAGAATATGGATTTACTGGAAAAACTGACAATTTTATCAGATGCGGCAAAATATGACGTTGCCTGCACTTCCAGCGGAGTTGAACGGAAGGGGAACGGCAAGGGCATGGGGAATTCCATCGCTCCTGGTATCTGCCATAGTTTTTCTGCCGATGGAAGATGCGTGTCCCTTTTAAAGATATTGTTTACCAACGAGTGTATTTTTAACTGCGCATATTGCCTGAATAATTGTACCTCTGATGTAACCCGCGCTGCATTTACCCCGGATGAAGTCTGTACCCTTACCATGGAATTTTACAGACGTAATTATATTGAAGGGTTGTTTCTAAGCTCTGGAATTATGGTTAGTCCCAACTATACGATGGACCTCATATACCAAACGGTACAGAAGCTGCGACAGATTCACCATTTCAGAGGTTATATCCATGTGAAGTCTATTCCTGGCGCCGATCCGGTCCTGTTGGAGAAAACTGGATTTTTAGTAGATCGTATGAGTATTAACCTGGAGCTTCCCACAGCCAATAGTCTGCGTCAGCTTGCCCCCTGCAAGTCCCGGACTACCATTTTAAAACCTATGCGACAGATTCAAAACCGCATAATGGACAATAAGCAGGAATTGATGGTCTATCAGGAAACACCCCGGTTTGTTCCTGCTGGCCAATCTACCCAGATGATTATTGGAGCCACTCCAGAGAATGATTTTCAAATCATGAGCGTTGCAGAAAACCTATATCAAAAATTTCAACTAAAGCGTGTCTTTTATTCTGCTTTTGTGAATGTCAATGATAACTCCATGCTGCCTGCTCTCCCTGGGGGCCCGCCTCTTCTGCGGGAACACCGACTCTACCAGGCGGATTGGCTGCTGCGCTATTATCATTTTCATGTTTCTGAACTGCTATCCGAAGACCGCCCAGACTTTAATATTTTTCTCGATCCCAAATGTGACTGGGCGTTGCGCCATCTGGAATATTTTCCAGTAGAAATCAACCGCGCTTCCTACCAGACCTTACTGCGTGTGCCAGGCATTGGCTATAAATCTGCGGAACGGATTGTGAAGGCACGAAAGCGGAACCAGCTTACCTTCGATGATTTGAAGAAAATTGGCGTAGTATTAAAACGTGCCCTATACTTTATCACCTGCTCCGGCAAAATGATGTATCACACCAAGCTGGATGAAAACTACATCTGTGAGAACCTTATGCGGGATAAAACTCAGATTCCAAGAGACATCCGGGAAGGTGGATATCAACAGCTCAGCTTTTTTGACAAAGATATGCGCTCCGATTTCCAGTTGACGGATGCCCAGATTATCCCACCTGGACAACGGGTGGCCTCTATCTAAGATTTTACAATTACTTAAATTTAACCCAATAAGTAATTGTAAAATTTATATATCATAAAAATTTTATGTGCAATTGAAAAAATTAAAATAGAGTCCAAGGAAAGGAGAACCCCATGTATATCTTTCTCTGTGAAGACAGTATCGACGGTATTTTCACCGGAGTATACGATGCCTGGGACAGCAGGTACGGACATGCAAACATCTCTCTTACCACCTGTCCGCCAGACAACTACACATTATTCAGTGAATATATCACAGTGGAGACAGACTATGAAAAGAGTGAAAAAGTAGCTCGCACACTCCTCACACGTCTTGGTGAAGAGACCTATACGGAAATTTGCCAGGCTGCTTCTTCCCTGGAAGAAAGCTCTGGCAGAAAAAAAGCTATGAACAAAGCGGATGCCATCTATCACACCGTTGTCCTTGCCTTGGCTTTAAAGGATGGAAGCAAAGTGCTGAATTATCTGGGAGAGCCCTATGTGAACCGGGTATTTCAGCTTTCTAGAAGCACTGGAAATGAAGCGCACCATCTCCTTGGATTTCTTCGGTTTCAGGAACTGGAAAACGGAATACTTTTTGCCCGGATTCATCCAAAGAATCATGTGCTTCCCTTTCTTGGAGATCATTTTTCAGACCGGCTCCCTGAGGAAAATTTTATCATCTATGATGCATCACACAATCAAGCTGCTGTACACCCAAAGGGAAAAGGATTTTTCCTTACGGATACACACAATCTGAATCAGGAAATGTTACATCGGTTTTCTCCAGAAGAATTGGAATATCAAAAGCTTTGGTGCGGATTCTTTGACAGTATTGCCATTGAAGCCCGTATTAATCCTAAGCTGCAGAATCAGAATATACTGAAACGTTTCCAACAGGATGTTATTGAATTCAACCGCTCTGTGTAGTCATCTGTTATGATATTTCATTGCTGAAATAATCAGATTCACAAAGAAGATTGCTTAAATCCCCAAACTGTTGGAGCGTCAATGCCTCCCCCCGGATACTGGGATTCAGCCCTAACTGTTCCAGCGCCTTTCCAATCTGTTCTTTCTTAAGATTCAGTTCCTTGGCATTATTCAAACCATTTACCAATGTCTTTCGTCTTTGGTTGAAGGAAGCCCGAATGATACGAAACATCAAATTCTCATTCTCCACCTTAAGAACTTTCTCCTCATGCCTGGTAAGACGAATCACCGCACTTCCCACCTTCGGCCTTGGAATAAAGCAATTGGGAGGTACATGAGCAACAATCTCTGGCTTGGCATAATACTGGACTGCCAGAGATAAGGCCCCATAATCTTTGGTTCCTGGCCCTGCCTGCATCCGCTCCGCCACTTCCTTTTGAACCATAATAGTGATACTTTCTAATGGAACATGACTTTCAAACAATCCCATAATAATCGGTGTTGTAATGTAATAGGGCAGATTTGCCACCACCTTTATGGGACGGCCCTGATTCTTTTCCTGAGCCAGACGATTGATATCTACTTTCAAGATATCTTCATTCCATATCTCCACATTTTGATAATCCCTCAGGGTATCCTTTAAAATAGGAATTAAATTTCGGTCAATCTCCACCGCAACCACTTCCCTGGCATTTTCACAGAGATATTGTGTCATTGTTCCAATTCCCGGACCAATTTCTAATACAAAATCCTCCTTAGTAATGGTTGCCGCCTCAATAATTTTATCCAAAATTCTACTGTCAATCAGAAAATTCTGTCCAAACTTTTTTTGAAAATTAAAGTTATATTTCTGTAATACCGCTATGGTATTCTGCGGTTTTCCTAAATCAGCCATTTTTTACCTTCCTTTTTATCCAAAAACTATGTCTCTTGCACAGCCGTTCATTTTGTGAATCGCATACGTTCTAAGAGCTCTTATCTCATTATAAAGTTACCTGCCAAATTTGCCAACCCCATTCCTACTACGAATGGCAGTGGAAATAAATACAATGCTCCTTCTCCGATTACCGTAAGCCCCAGAAAACCAACAAAAAAACTGCTTCCACTGACTAGTGTTTGTAGGGAAACCCTTACCATGGCTTCTAATGCAATCTCACGCTGCGCCAATATTCTGCCTGCAAATACTACCCATTGTAGGAGAATCAGCAGACCTATCGCCTGTATCACTGGAATTGACTGTGCCAACAGATATTTCTTTCTATCTATGGGAAAATACCGAATCTTCTCATACATAGAGCGCCAATGTTCCCCCTCCCGCCTGGTAAAACGCACCATAACATAAAATACAATTATCATACTAATCACCGCCGACAGATTAGCCATATACATAGGAACCTTATATTCTCCTTGAACGGCCAGTATAAAGTATATCGCATATCCAAAGAACAAAAGGATTTTCCCTGTTCCATTTATGATACAGTCAATTTGCATCTGCATGATATTCTTAAATTCCTTATGATTCACAATACCAGCCTCCCTTTGTCATATAATACATCCACTTTGATAAGTCAATCTCTTCCCACAGAACCTCACTCCCTGCCCATTCCAGGCAAGCCAATCCATCGCCAAAGGCTTCATCCAGCTCTCTTCTTTGGCTTTCGGGCAATTTCTCCTTGTCTAACATTGCCTCAAATCCTACCCTATTCACCTGAATACCCAAAATTTCTGAGGGATGTTCCCTCTTTAGTCTCTTACCTTCCTCTGGTCCTCCCTTCACCAAACAATAACGTGAAAAAAGAGCTTCCATAGAATCCGCATAGAGAAGTTCCCCCTGTTCTAAAAGTGCAATTTGGTCTGCTACTTTTTCCAAATCTGACGGAAGATGAGAAGAGAACAACACACTGATTTGTTCCTTCTCCACCGCCTCCTGCAAAATATCAAGAAATTCTCTTCGAAAAACTGGGTCCAGATTACCGGTGGGTTCATCCAGCAGGAGTACCCTGGGATGATGAGCCATGGCAAAGGCGAACTGGAACTTTACCCGCTGGCCTTTGGACAGCATCCCCAGCCAGTCAGACTTCTTCAGGTTACAGATCGAAAGCCATTCCTTCCATGTCTCCTCGGTAAACCCTGGATAAAATCTACCAAAAATCTTCCCATTCTCCCAAAGACTCTTTGTCTCCAAAAACATGGGTTCCTCCAACACAAACCCAATCTGAGACTGAGCAGCTACCAGAGACTTTGTCATATCTATGCCATTGACCCAGATGCTTCCACTGCTTTTTTTCGTATGTCCAGTAAGTATTTTAATGGCAGTCGTCTTTCCTGCCCCATTTCTTCCCAATAATCCTAAGATACTTCCTGGTGGAATTTCAAAAGAAACATCCTTTAATTGAAACCGCCTGTACTTCTTAGAGAGCCTTTCCACTTTCAGCCCTGTGTGGGATATCTCCCATTCTGGATAAATTTCCTCTGGCTTTTTCATATTTACCTCCGTTCTGTGTTCCTTTACTGACACAAACATAATGGAAGCAGTCCCATCTGCCGCCGTTTGTTTGAATTACAGTTCTTCAAATAATACCTCAATATAATCTGTCATATCCTCTTTCGTAAGTCCGGCTCTTTTCCATTCCAGCGCTAATTTTCCTAACTCCTCCTCTAGTGTCTGTATTTTCTTCTCTTTCAGCATATTGGTGTTCTGCTTGGCAACATAGAATCCCTTACCTGCCACCGAATAGATTAATCCTTCCTTTTCCAGCTCTTCATAAGCCCGCTTGGTGGTAATAACGCTGATTTGCAGGTCTTTTGCCAGGGAGCGAATGGAAGGAAGGGGTTCCCCCTCTTGTATTTCTTTTGCAATCACTGCATCCTTAATCTGCCGGATAATCTGTTCATAAATGGCGAGATTGCTTGTATTAGAAATTAAAATTTTCATGAAACAGTTCCTTTCTGATATGGGAAATCATCACAACTCATCATAGTATAAATCTACAAAAGCAATTTTCCGATAAAAATACAACGTCGCACAAATACATATCCCATAATTTAACACAGAGAGAGTCCAATGGAACATATTCCAGGAATCCACCGCAAACATAAGATTTAAAAATCCAATTCCTACATCCAGAATCAAAACCCAAAAGGATAAATGGTACATCTTTGTTCCCGTCGTCTCGCTCTCTTTGATTGGCTTTATCCAGGCAATTTGATACGCACTCAGGGAAATACTAACTGGTATGCCTTTCCAAATAACATTTTGCCAGAAATTCTCCATACTAAAATTCATACATGCAAATTGTGCCGTGATAACCCCTAAAATAATAATGGCTATCCATGCTGCTTTCTGCATTTGGCCTGCTGCAAATTCTTTCCGGCTCATGGGAAGCAGATACAAAAGTTTGTAATTCTGTAAGCTGGATAGAACAACCAGGCCCATGGTGCTCCATAAAGTGGCGAAAAACAAATTACTCTGTTTCTCATCCAATTCTGCTCCAGTCAATGCCTTATGAATTCCTACAACCATTCCAAACAGAAACAGTGCAAGCCCCCACTTTCCCCTGCTGGTATGAAGGGAACCACGAGTTTCTACCAATAGCTCTCTGCCTGTACACAAAAATCTTTTCAATGTAAAATTTCTTTTAGTTTTATTTCCGTCATTTTCTTTTCTATTGTTCATACAAATCCCTCTTTACTCCTCAATCCCTGCCATCTAAATAGTACATCAAATCTGCCAGTGAAGGCCGTGACACGCTGATCTTTCCTTGCAATCCCTCTCCATCCTCCCGAAACAGTCCTTCTTCGTAATGCTCCATCCTCCGCCTGCCAAGCAGCCGCTCAGAAAGAGCATCCAGCTCCTCTTTGCTGCCTCGCACAATCTTGTACTGTTCCTCCAGCTCCAACATGGTAAGAGAAAATACCTGCTGCCCCTTTGACAACATTGTGACTGCATCTGCATACTGTTCCAGCTCTTCGGTCAAATGTGTAGCGAACAAAACACTGCAGGTATCGTCCAAAACATCATACAATAGATTCATCCATTCCCGTCGAAACACTGGATCAAGCCCTGCTTCCGGCTCATCCATCAAAATCAGCTTTGGATGATGTGCAAGGGCAAACGCCAACTGAAACTTCATATAATTACCCTTTGACAATTTCCTTAAGTTCTGTTTGATATCCACTTCAAATTTCCGGCAATAATTCAAAAAAACAGCCTGGGAATACCTGTCATAATAAGCTCCATAGATAATTCCAGCATGCTTCACCGACAAATCCAAGCGAAAATAGTCATCATCAAAAATAATTCCCATCTCCCGTTTACACCTTTTGGGTTCATGCCTCATACTGACTCCAGCCAACCGCAAGTCTCCTCCGCTGATACGGGAAAGCCCGCAAATCATATGAAAAAGTGTTGTCTTACCGGCTCCATTCCTTCCAATCACACCCATGAAAATCCCTGGTTCCAAGGTTAAATTTACATTCCGCAGCCAAAAAACCGTTCCCCGTTCTGTAGAAGCGTTCTCGATCTGTAAGATTGGTTCCATAATTCCCTCCATTCTGCTGCATAAATACTACTTCATTCAGGAAAAATAGTTTATGCAACCTCTATGTATCCATTTGCTCAAAGGAATTCCCTAAAAATGCAAAACATCTGTGTATATACTGTATATATTAATATATACAGTATATACACAGATGTGTCAATACCATTTGTGAAATATTTCTATTTAACCTTTGAAAATAATTTTCGAGCATTTTCCCTGGTGGCTTTTGTCACTTCCTCATAAGAAATTCCTCGGATATGAGCAATTTCCTCCGCTACATACACCAGATTCCGGGAAGAATTGCGTTTCCCCCGCTCTGGCTCAGGTGACAGATAGGGACAATCTGTTTCCAATAAAATATATTCTAACGGAATCTGGGCTACTGTTTCTTTTAATTTTCTGGAATTTTTAAATGTTACCACTCCGCCAATTCCGATATAGTAACCCATTTTAATATACTCTTTGGCCATTTCTGTAGAATAGGAAAAGCAGTGTATCACTCCTGGTATCTGTTCCCCATGAATTCCCTGTACCAATTTCAAAGTATCCTCTGCTGCATCCCTGGAATGAAGAATAACTGGAAGATTCTGTTCTCTTGCCAGCTCCATCTGACGGCAGAACCAATAACGTTGATTCCGTCTTTCCTCTTCTTCCTTCTCCCAGTAGTAGTCCAAGCCAATTTCTCCGATGGCAACAACTTTGGGAAGGCTGCATTTTTCCTGCATCCACTCATAGATCTCCTCATTCAGATCAGAAATTTCACTGGGATGAATACCAACTGCCCCATACATATATTCATATTGTTGGATCAAATCAAGGGTTTTCTTCACCCCTTCCAAATCGGACCCTACATTTATAATGGTTTCAACCCCATGCTCTGGCATAGATGACAGAAGCTCTTCCCGATCAGGGTCGAACCTCTTGTCATCATAATGGGCATGACTTTCAAATATCATAATCTGCCCTCCTGCCTTAACAGATTTCTGCGCCAGAAGGCATTTTCTTTTCAGGCACCATCAATGACAGTTCTCCGTTTTCATCCTCTGCACACAGCAGCATTCCTTCCGACAACACTCCTGCTAATTTCGCAGGCTTGAGGTTTACAAGCACCATAACCTTCTTGCCTACCATTTCTTCTGGAGAATAATATTTCCGAATCCCTGATACAATTTGTTTCACCTGACTACCGATTCGCACCTGAGAACAAAGAAGCTTTTTGGATTTGGCAACCGCTTCACAAGCTATAATTTCTCCCACCTGAAACTGCATTGCCATAAAATCATCAAATTCAATTTCTGCCTTGGGTTCTATGTCAATCCCTGGCTCCTCTTGGGTCTGTTCCTCCTCTTCTGTCTCAGGATGCAATTCTTCTACCTTTGCAAATACATCTTCTAATTTCATCCGCTCAAAGAGAATTTCCGGCTGGGAAGTCACCTTGGTTCCACTTCCATAATGTCCGAAGCTGTCCAACTCATCAAAAGGAACCTCAAAGGCATTTAACTGAGACAAAATTTTCTCAGAGGTTTGGGGCATAAAGCTCTTAAGGAGGCTAGCTCCAATGGCAATGCTTTCCACCAAATTGTACAAAACCGTGGCAAGACGAGGTTTGGATGCTTCCTCCTTTGCCAGAATCCAGGGGGTTGTCTCGTCAATATACTTATTGCAGCGTTTAAACAGATTCATAATTTCCGTCAATGCATCTGCCACTCGCAATTCATCCATTTTAGCAGTTACCGTCTTCACAGCGCCTGTCACTACCCGTTTCAAATCTTCATCTACTTCTTCTGATACATTCTCATTGGTGACTACTCCGTCAAAATATTTATTACTCATGGAAATGGTCCGGTTCACCAGATTTCCCAGCGTGTTTGCCAAATCAGAATTGCGCCGCTCTGTCACCAGTTCCCAGGAAATAACCCCATCATTGTCAAAAGGCATTTCATGGAGCAGGAAATAACGGACAGCATCTACGCCAAATACCTCTGTCATTTCATCCGCATAGAGTACATTTCCTTTTGATTTACTCATCTTGCCGTCGCCCTGAAGCAGCCAAGGATGTCCAAAAATCTGTTTTGGCAAAGGCAAGTCCAATGCCATCAAAAATATCGGCCAGTATATTGTATGGAACCGAATGATATCCTTCCCAATCAAATGGAGCTCTGCGGGCCAGTTTTTATAGAACAAATCACTGGAATTTCCCTCTGTATCATATCCAATTTTCGTAATATAGTTGCTTAATGCATCCAGCCAAACATAAATTACATGCTTCGGATCAAAATCCACCGGAATGCCCCAGCTAAAAGAGGTTCTAGATACACACAGATCCTGAAGCCCCGGTAAAAGAAAGTTGTTCATCATCTCATTTTTCCGAGATACCGGCTGTATAAAATCAGGATGGGTATTGATATGCTCAATCAAACGATCTGCATATTTACTCATTTTAAAGAAATATGCCTCTTCTCTGGCTGGCTGAACCTCACCGCCACAGTCTGGGCATTTTCCATCCACGAGCTGAGATTCCGTCCAGAAGGATTCACAGGGCGTACAGTATAATCCTTCATAAGCGCTTTTGTAAATATCACCCTGATCATAAAGTTTTCTAAAAATTTTGGCTACCTGCTCCTCATGGTCTTGATCCGTAGTCCGCACAAAGCTATCATAGGAAGAATTCATCAAATCCCAGATGTCCTTTACTTTTCCTGCAATATTATCCACGTATTCCTTGGGTGTAATCCCAGCTTCCTCTGCCTTAATCTGAATTTTCTGTCCATGCTCATCGGTTCCGGTCTGAAAATAAACATCATATCCTTCCTGACGTTTGAACCTTGCAATACTGTCTGCCAATACAATCTCATAGGTATTTCCAATGTGAGGTTTGCCGGACGTATAGGCAATGGCTGTTGTCATATAATATTTTCCTTTGCCGCATCTTGTACACATAATCTCTGCCTCCTTGATTCATATTTCCTTTGCTTACTTCTTCCAACGATAAAAACCGCCTCCTACAAAACAAATGATAGAAGGCGGAAGTTTGAATGTTTTGTTTTCAAAGATACCATAGAAGAAAAAAAAAGTCAAGGAAAAGGTCACTTCTCAAATTTTGAAAACATATTTTTGCAACCGCTCAAATGCTTCCTGTACTCTGGAAAATGGCAGCGCAAGATTCATACGGATGGCCCACGGCCCATGAAAGCTCCTGCCATCCTGCCATGCCACTCCTACATCCCATCCAGCCTTTAACAGTTCATCAATGGTTATTCCCTTGCTCTTGCACCACTGGGAACAATCCAAAAACAACATATAGGTCCCTTCCGGCTTGCTGACCTGCACTCCTTTGAAATTCCCCTGGATATAATCCCATGCATAATTTACATTTTTCCCTAAGACCTGACACAGCTCGTCCACCCATTCATATCCTTCCTGGCGATAAGCCCCGATCAGTGCATGCATGGAAAGCACATTCATGTTGTTATAATGGGATTTACTTCCATTGGCGTCCACCCGATCCTTCAAATATTTTGAATAAATAATATGATAGCTTCCCACCAGCCCCGCCAGGTTAAAGGTCTTACTGGGGGCATAAACTGCGATCGTACGATTTCTTGCATCCTCACTGACCGACTGGGTAGGAATATGCTTGTTTCCATTCAAGATAATATCAGACCAGATTTCATCCGAAATTACCACACAATCATTGTCGCGATAAATCTCCATCGCCTTTTCTATTTCCCATTGTTCCCAAACACGGCCACAAGGGTTATGGGGACTGCAAAATACAGCTACATGGATATGGTTTTCTTTCAATTTCCGGTCCATATCATCATAGTCCATCCGCCAGACGTGATTTTCATCCTGTTTTAGCGGACTGTGAATAATTTTATACCCACTGTTTTCTATACTATACGTGAATCCTATATACGTAGGACTATGCAGCAATATCTTATCTCCTGGAGCTGCAAAAGCAGTCAGCGCAGATACTACACAGCCTAGCACCCCATTTTCATATCCAATGGATTCCCTCGTCAACCCTTTTACCCCATTCCTGGTCTCCTGCCACCGTATAATGGATTGGTAATACTCTTCTGTTGGAATAAAATAACCAAATGCCGGATGCTTTGCCCGTTCTATCACTGCCTCCTGAACAGTGGGAACTGTAGCAAAATTCATATCAGCCACCCACATGGGAATCACATCAAAGCCATCTTTGGGCGCGTGCGGCGCCCCTCCCATCTCACTTCCCACCGCATCTACTGCAATGGCATCCATGCCATGACGGTTCATAATCGTGGTAAAATCATATTTCATAGCCATTCTCCTTTTTTCTTTATTCTAACATATTTTCTCCAATATTGACAGACCATGGGTGCAATCAGAGTTTCATCCTGCTCTTGATTTCCCTTTATACCAATGATATCATAAAAAAAGTAAAAAAATGGAGAAAATAAAAAATGAATAAACAACGAATTTCTTGGATTGATCTTGCAAAATATATCGGAATCGTGGCTATTGTTTTGGGACATTGTTCCTCTGGAAGCCTGACATGCATATGTTTTTCCTTTAATAGTATTCTCTTTTTTGTGTTAGCTGGAATGACTTTTTGCCGAAAAAAAGAAGAAACCGACCGCTATTTGAGCTTTAATCATGAGCGTACCTTAAAGACTTTTTTGTATCAGACATTTCAAACATTAGTGGTCCCATATTTATTTTGGGGACTGGTAAGTATATTGATTTATTCCGTTGTCGGGCGTCTGACAACAGATACTTTAAATATGTCTCAATCTCATTTTGGCATTGGAAAAAACCTTATTTTTTTGCTGTATGGCAATTCTGATACCGGATATTTTGAGTGGAACAGACCCTTATGGTTTTTACCCTGTTTGATCATGGTAGAATTGCTTTGGTTTTTGATTTTAAAAATATCGCAAACCTCTCTGAAAAAGAAACCGTACATGTGGATAGTTTACGGGGGAATTATGCTGTTATCTGTTGCAAATATGATTTTTATTTCTTATAGCGGAATGAAATTAGTTTTGCCTTTTGAACTGGAAACTGCAATCAGCATGATGTTCTTTTTTGGCATCGGTCTGTTTCTTAGAAATGAAATATTGATAGAATTTGTCCATAAATATATTTTATCTGGAAAAAAACTATTACCATATTTTTTTCTGATATGTGGGATAAGCCTTACCATTTTTTTATCCCTTGTTAATGGGTTGACTGATACAAGATCCGATTACTATTCCAATGTATTTATTTATATCTTGAATGCTTTATGCGCTTGTTTTTTCATTCTATTGATTACCAGAATTATTGATCACAGCTCATGGATGGAGTATATCGGACAAAGGACACTGGCAATATTGGTCATGCATAAATTCCCCATTATGTTCTTAAGAGTGTTTTTTCCTTTCGCAGAGGAAAAAATATCAGAAGGAAATATTCCCTTTGAAATACTCATATGCGCCTTTACCATTGGATGCTGTCTGATTGCTGAAAAAATAATTAGCTTGATGGTGCCAGAGGTATTTGGAAAAGTCAGAACACAGCATATTAGAACCATATTTTCTCGAAAGAATCCATAAGCTCTTGGATGTTCATGATAATTTATCTTTCACATTTCCATTAATTATTTAATGCCGGAGATTTCGATAAATCTCCGGCATTGCTAGGATTTGTATAAATATTATATTACAGGAACTTTAAAGCATTTTTTTCATTTCATCCGCCACAAATTGGACCTTCGTCCCTATGATTACCTGGACAGATGTTTTTCCGGGACGCATAATTCCAGCTACCCCTGCGGACTTAATCGTCTTCTCATTCACTACAGCCTGATCTTTTATCTCTAAGCGCAGTCTGGTAATGCAGTTATCCAAAGATTTCACATTCTCTTTGCCGCCAAGTCCTTCTAAGATGATTCTTGCTACTTCTGTAAAGTTATCATTGGAAAGCACTGCTCTCTTTTCCGCTTCTATATCTTCATCTTCTCTGCCAGGCGTCTTTAAATTAAACGCTTTGATTACCAAACGGAATACGATATAGTAAATGACGCCAACAGCCAAGCCGATTGGAATCAGCAGCCATGGATTCAATGCCAAAGGAGTAAAGGAAGATAATCCTAAGTCAATGGCGCCGCCGGAGAAAGAAAATCCAGCTCGTATGGGCAATGCAACTGTGATACCTGCTGTAATACCTGCCAATAATGCATGAACAACATATAAGCCAGGAGCCAAGAACATAAATGAGAACTCAATAGGCTCTGTTACGCCTGTAAAGAAGGAACAAAATGCTGCAGATGCCAAAAGTCCGTATACGACTTTCTTATTTTCTTTCTTTGCTGTATGGTACATAGCCAAGCATGCTGCCGGAAGACCAAACATCATGAACGGGAAGAATCCTGTCATATACATACCTGTCTCGCCAAGCACTCCTGTATTTCCCCAGAAATTACCAAGGTCATTAATCTCTGCAACGTCAAACCAGAATACGGAGTTGAGTGCGTGATGCAGTCCAAAAGGAATCAGCAGACGGTTAAAGAAGGCATAAACACCTGCTCCTACCGGGCCCCATCCTAAGAAAGTCTTACCAATTGAAACTAAGATATTATACACAATCGGCCATATAATAAACAACACGCCGGATGCAACAATAGATGCCATAGCTGTTACAATTGCCACAGCGCGCTTACCGCTGAAAAATGACAATGCATCTGGAAGCTTGGTTCCTTTAAATTTATTATAACAGGAAGAACCAATCAAACCAGAAATAATACCAATAAACTGGTTGGCAATCTTTCCAAACGCCGGATCTGCATCTTTGCCTGTAAGACCAGCTACCGTTCCGCTGCTTAACAATGTTGTAATCATTAAGAATGATACCAGTCCAGCAAGACCTGCTGTTCCATCGTTATCATCAGACATGCCTACGGCAACACCGATTGCAAACAGCCACGCCATATTGTCAATCAGGGCGCCACCAGCTTTAATCAAGAATAAACCAATGGTATACATGGCGCCGCCAGCTTTAAATCCAGCCACCTCACCTGCCATTGCCGCCGGAGCTAAAATATAACCGATACCCATTAAAATACCGCAAACCGGCAAACATGCTACAGGCAACATCAAAGATTTGCCTAACCGTTGAAAATATTTCATCATAAATATTACCCCCTTCTGTCCCGCCCTAGCTACGGAACTGTTCTTTATATAAATAGCCTTTCGAATTGCCTATTGTCACACAATACAGCCCATTTCTCTAGCCTATCTACCTTATTTCAGCCTATTTATATGTCATGATTTCTTCTCCAACATCTACGATTCCTTCTGTCTTGCGTTCGATATCTGGAAATTCATCGCTGTTACAGATAAGGACTGGAGTTACTGTATCGTATCCCGCCTTGCGGATTGCTTCCAAATCTGCTTCTAACAGACGCTCGCCCATCTTTACCTTCTGTCCTACCTCTACGAATGCCTGAAAATGCTCTCCTTTCAGTTCTACGGTATCCAGGCCAACATGAATCAAAACCTCTGCCCCCTCTTGCGTAGTGATTCCCACCGCATGACCAGTGGGAAATAATGTGCTGATTGTGCCGTCTGCAGGCGCAAACACTTTACCGTCTACCGGCTTGATGGCAATCCCTTTCCCTAAGATTTCCTCTGCAAAAGTCGGGTCAGCCACTTCACAGATTGGAATACATTCTCCCTTAATTGGAGCCCCTAAAGGAGAGCCTTTCTTTCCTTTCATAAATCCAAATAATCCCATACGATTCCCTCCATTCTGTGCAAAACTTCCCCGCCATATTCCCTGTTCTTTAAAGCCAGAGAACATGGATAAAACCATTTCAGCAGATTATACAATAGTTCTGTTGGTTAATATATGAAACATATTAGCAATTTATACAATAAATGTCAAGTATTTTTTTAGTTTATTATGCATGTTTTATTGTTTTTTCTTTTTTGACATTTTTGTCATATTGCATATTTACTTTTATTTCGAAAATCTTTTTGATACCTTTGATTTTTCTAAAGTTTCCTCCCCCATTTTACCTAAGATCAATTTTCTTCCGTTCAATCCGCCCCCATACATGTTTCTTTTTTTTGTATCCAATCAACGCGGTTGCCCGCACAAAAGCAAGACCAAATCTCAATACCATCACCTCAAACAGACAAAGCAGAACCGCCTTTCCCATATCCCGCCCTGTTGTATGAAGATCCGCAGTATAAATTCTTGCAAAAAAGGCCGTTAGAGACAGCACCGCTCCGTATACCGCATAGATTAGCATAAACAACAACATAAAAGTAACATTGATGAGATCAGCCATATAAGCTATCGCCATGGTAAGCACACCAAACACCTCAATATATGGGGAAAGAAGCTCATACAACAGAAAATAAAGGTAAGATATGTAGCCCAAAGCGCCATATTTTGTGCTGCCTATGATTCTCCGGTGTTTATACAGACTCTGAAAAAGCCCCACATGCCAGCGTCTTCTCTGCTTACACAGATCCTTATAGGACTCCGGCACCTGACTCCAACAGATTGCATCCACCGCATAATGAATCAGATAAGGCAGGCCATTAGAAACACAGTAATCGTGAAGCTTTACCACCAGCTCCATATCCTCTCCCATGGTGCGTGTATCATACCCTCCTGCCGAAATCACAACATCCTTTCGGAACAATCCGAAAGCGCCTGATATAATCATAGAACCATTAAACTTGTCAAATAAAATGCGGGAAGCCAGAAAAGAACGGTCATATTCCAGTACCTGCATACAGGCCAGCAGATTTTTGGGCAGACGGTATTTTTTCACCCTGCAATTTTCAAATTCAACTCCATTGCAGGGACGTACACAGCCGCCCACCGCCACCACATTTTCATTTTCTAAAATAGGCTTTGCAATATTTGTCAGAGAATTATACTGAAGCACCGAGTCTGCATCAATACAGATAAAATAAGGATACGCAGCAGCGTTAATTCCCATATTGAGAGCATCCGCCTTTCCTCCATTCCGTTTGCGAATCAGTGTCAGCCTTACCTTCTCCGTTGTACTCAGAAACACAAACTCCTCCTGCTGGCAGGGAATCTGCCTTCGAATGGGCATCTGCACCTGATGCATGTGAAAAGCTTCGATCAGCTTCCGGGACGTATCATCCTTTGAGCCGTCATCCACTACAATGATTTCATAGCTTTTGTAATCCAGAGATAACAGGGACTTTACCGTAGATACGACCGTTATCTCCTCATTATAGGAGGGCACCACAATACTGATAGGAATATAAAAATCCGTTGCCAAAATATTCCTAAGTTTGCGTTTTCTCTCCTCCTGAAACAAAGTGATGGACCCCACTACTACAGAAGCAAAGAGAAAGGTAGAATATCCAATCAGATATACAATAAAAAATATTCCTACACCATCCAAAAATACTTTCAGCGTATCCGTGAATCCATCCATCATAGAGCCCTCGCCTCCCCTTCCTTTACCAAACGACAATCCATCCAGTACTGAAGAATTTCCTTTGCATACTTGTCATTCCCTTCAAACACTTCCGCCATATCTTCATAGACCAGGCCAAAGCTTTCCAGTGTCTCCGCCGCATTGCTCCGAATATACCAATTGGAGCTGCGAAGAGCCTGTAGCAGCACATCCACCGTACGCTCAGACATATAGTTTCGAAGCGCAAAGGCAGCAATGGCAGCCTTCTCCCAGCGCTGGCCAGCCCGATCTGACAGAGCGTCAAGCAGTACAGGATACGCTGGCATATAATGAAACTTTCCAAAATACCTCATACAAGCAAAATATACTTCATCATCCTGACCAGGACGCATCATAACCTCAAAAACCCGATCACAGCATTCTGCCGAAGCCATGCGCATATAAGAAATCAGCGTAACCTGCATATCAGCAGAGAACTGGTCAAATACTCTCCAAATCTCTTCCAAAAGAGCCTTTTTGTCACCCTCAAATTTCAACAATCCATCATGAATCAGCTTCGAGTGATGAAATACCCGATGCTCGTCCAGCAGAAGCAGCGTATTCACTATATCTTGCACATTTCCCATACGATATATAATGTGCAGGGCATTTTCCCGACAATAAACGCTTGGCATTCGTAAAAGCTTCCTCAGCTCCTTTGTCCAAAAATCCCTGTTTTCCTGCTCTGCAATTTCATACTTGCGAACCAGCCAGGCAAAATAGGTAGCTTCTATCATATCCCGTTTGAAATAGTCAAACGCCGCATTGACAAAACAAGGGCAAAGCGCCTTTAAATATTTTTGACACAGCTCTGGTTTTTCCTTTCTCAGATCATCCATACTATCCTCAAAGCTCTTTAAGTAAGCAACCTTTTTGAAATTTTTATTGATCTGTCTAAGATGCCCCTCTTCCAGCTCCTGGCCCCGTTCTAGCCTTTCAATCTGCGCTCTTATCTGGGGTTCCAGCCGTCGATCCCTTTTGTTAATCCGCTTTTTTCGATGAACATTCATTAATAAAACTGTACAATTAAATAGAATCATGGAAGCACAAACAGCCATATAAAAAAACATCAATACTTCTATTTTCATCTCTTCACTCTACTCTTTTTCTGACGTCAGCGTTCCTTCCATATCCCTTGCAGCTCATAATAAGAATCCTTCAGCCGTTCATGATAGGTCACTTTGTTGCCCCATCCTTTCAAAGGATATGGAGTAAGGCTGATTTTTGATACTGTCTCTGAGTTCTTCTCCTTTCGGTCAGTCTCGTCTCCAATTCCCACATACATTTTGTCAATATTGATATAGGCTACGCCGTAGTTCTCATCATAATAATCATCATGAATCTTCATTTTAGAGGGATCAGCAAAATTTAAAAGCTGCCAGGGAATTTTTATTTCAATATAATCTCCCTTGGAAATGAAATCTGCAAGGGAATCAAATGCGCTGCTTTTGGGATTTGCATTTCCATACTTCAGGAGACCTGTCTCAAAGGTCTGCGCCCTTCTACCCTTTTCTAAATACCGTTCCGATACGGTATCCATCTTTAAAACCATATCGATGTTTACAAAAGAAGGTGAATCCACATCCGGCTCATTCCCCTTGATATAGGTATCAAAGCCATATACGTTTTCTGCATAGTTTGCCCGAAGAGCCTCATACCGCTCCTGGACCAGTACCCTGCTGTCCTCTTTTCCATTGATCACAATAAGAAAATCCGCCGGCCGGTCAAAAGCTATGGTATGCTCCGTACAGAAGGTACTGCCGCTTTTTGGCGTGAGATCTATGGGAATATAGATACTGCTTTCTCCCAACTTTAGATGTTCTTTTTTTACCAGAAAATAAAGGAACTTCTCATCGTATTTTACAGATAAGGTCATACCATGATTTTCAGACACAATATCCTTGTCTGTCCATTCGGACACATCGCCATCCACATAGCACACAGATGCTTCTTCCCCCGGATCAAAGGAAAGAAGACCGAAATACTGCTCGTTGGTCTGATAATCTGACCAATAGGGAGTCCGCTTCAAATCCACTGCATACATGGTATTCCAAGTTCTCTTAAACCATTCATCCTGCCAGGTAAACACACAGCTGCCAGCACATCCGGCAGCCTTTATGTCCTCATAACACAAAACAAGCGCCTCTCCCTGCTCACGCTCTGACATATGCCCTTGATTTCGGTTGGTATTGGCGTCAACCTGAGCCATTCCCCGACCTGTAGAGACGCCGAATTCAGAAATTACCACTGGAATCTCATGGTGATTGTTCAGCATGTCCAGATACGCACGATAGGTGTTTAATTTCCCTTCCTGCGTATAATATTCCGACTTTGTACCAATTCCAAATACGGTCCAGTCCCTTTCATATTGCAGATAGTCTGGGTAGTAGGGATATACATGGTAGCTGGCAAACTGTCCAGCCAGAAAATCTTTCGTGGCCTTAATGTGCTCCACATCCACCCTGGCGCATTTCTCAAAAAATCTTTTAATTTCACTCCCATAATCAAACGGGTCTGTGGTAGGCCAGTTGGAAAAGGCAAGGAGCCGTTGGGTTCCAAACCGTTGGGTCTCATACGCAATAACCCCATCTCCCACCTGTGCCAGCATACACTCAAAGGGCGTAGCGTTGGCCGTAGTCTGTAAATATTTCCCTTTATACTCTGTATAGCCCTCCATCCCTTTGTATTTATGATCGGTATAGGCAACGGTTACATCCTCCCACTCTACGCCCAAAATATACCCGATGACCCATCTGGAGACATCATTCTTATAAGCGCCTGAACCAGCGCTTGCCATCCGTCCCAGAGAAATCTTTTGCTTTCCATGTATTACATTAACCATGGTACGGCAATCCTTAAGAAAGGTTTTCAAAAAATCATCGTGATAAGCGTCTCTTGATGAATTCTGCACATAATCATTGACCCAAACACCTTGAAGCATCCACAAAGGAGTTTTCCCTTCCTTCTCCCTCTGGCTGTTATACTCATAAAAGGCATTGTAAAAATTTTCCCCCTGTATGGTGTACATACGGATGGTATTAGCGCCCATCTCCTGAATCTGTGCGAACCATCTCTTATAGGTATCCTTGTCAATATGAAAATCCGTTGACCATTCTCCTGGTTCGCCGGAGCCCATATTCACTCCTTTTATTTCAAAGGGCAGGTAAGCTCCAGCCGTCTCATCATACATAGAAATATCATTACCGTCCACCTTCATAAAGGCGCTTACCTCTTTCTCATTTCCCAGCTTAATATAAATACCAAGATGATAGTAAAGATAGTTCCACCCTACATAAAGCAAAAGCACGGATACCACAATTACAATGAATTTCTTCATCTGCCATGGCCCTCCTTAATTTGCAACCTCACTATATTTTTTGACTCTGGATTCCGCTGAATACTGACGAAGGGATTCTATATTTTCATCCATCCACTTAAGACGCCGCCGCAAGTATTCCTTAAGCTGTTCAAGGGCTTCCTGGTAGGTGTTGGGATTCCGGTCTTCATCTGCAAGCAGCCCGTGTCCGTCGGCATAGGTATCCTCCCAGCGTGCCCGGTCCCTGCTCACTGCATCCCCAAGAAACTCCACTGTTTCATCCATGTATTTTGCAATGTATTCATCGCTAAACCACTTTTCCCTCAGAACATGATACCGGTCAATCACCTGCTCTGTAAAATCCTCATCCCGCATAAGCATCACATACCACAAAATCCCTTCCAGTTCAAAGCTTCTCCAGCCCATAGGCTGCTCAAAATTATCACAACTGTTGTTAAAATCCCACATGCAGACTCTAAGACGGTTATCTGTGCCTTTATACACATAGGTGGAAAGACTTCCAAAGTCATAGTTTGCTGTAATTTCGCTGATCAAAAAAGCATCCACAAAGGATTCTGTGTCGATATATTTTCTATATCCCATCCTGTCATTGTCATAATCATAAGAGTACAGGGCTTTCTCAAAATCCGAAAAGCTCTGAGCAATGCTACGCTCCAGCCCAGGGGTCAGCTTAGAAGGTCCTGGATATACAATCTCAAAATCCACCCCACTGTCTCTTCGATACGTGTAGCCAGTAAAAGAATCCACATATTCCGGGGTATCATGATTCTGGTCAATCCGCACCACATAGCCTGTATATGTCTGGTATTTTTTGTTCACCTCAATGTCAAGCCTGGAGCCATCTTCTCCTGCCGTAATGCTTTCCACCATCAGGTACAGCCCCTGATACCGGCCGTTTAAGATTACCTCACAGTATCTTACATTGGGTGCATAATCCATAATCTCTCCAGATATATTATAAAACATATAATTACGCATATCTGTTTTATCCAGATACGGCCCATACAACACCCAGTCATGGTGTGCATCCATTCCCATCACACTTTGATTATGATTGGTCTGATCCTTATTTACCAGCTTAATGGCATAGCTGCTTTTCTCAAAATACCTGGAGGAACGTCCACGTACCCGAATTTGAATATCCGTATCCACCGCCGCATAATCATCCAAATGATTATAGCCTCCATTGTCAACTACCTTCATCTTGGCGCTTATCCGGGTATTCCCGTCGGCCGCCCTGGAATATTCCGTCACTTCCTGTCCATCTTTATCGACTCTTTGGCTTAGAGGCTTTCCTGGAATTTCCACTCCCCCGGTATCAATCACTACCAAAGGAAGATGTGTGCACAATTCTCCCTTTGCGTGCTCTCTGGTGCAGATCCCCTTCTCCCGATTTACCAGATGCTGGTGCACCCTGCGGTTTTCCTTTGGTATCAGCATGGGCGCCAGTACAGCCCCAATCAGGGCAACCACAACGGCAGCAACTCCTGCCCGTTTATATTTCATAGCTTATCCACCAGCCCTTCCCGTTAGCTGGACACTTCATCATTCTGAAGAACCAAATTTGCATACTCAACCTGCCCAACGGCATAAATGGCGTCACATACACTCCCATTCTTTTTCTGTGCTTTTGCTAAAGTTTTATTGGAGAATTCATAAATCAATTCCACTGTTTCTGCTGTGGTATTCTCCACACGCAAAAGAACCCCTCCATCAAACAACTGATATACAAGAGCCTTAATATCGCCCCCGGCATTCCTACCAGCCCGAATGATCAGCAGCATACGATTATCATTTTTCACTGCTCCAAACAGCAAAAGCACAAAAAATGTGACGCTGCTTCCTATGGCAGCCACCAGATAATCTCCCACACCACAGCAGATGCCAACAATGATGGTCCAAAATACATAAACGGTATCACGGCTATCCTTAAGCGCTGTCCGAAAACGAACGATAGACAAGGCGCCCACCATACCAAGAGACAGGGCAACGTTATTTCCGATAACGGTCATGACTGTTCCTGTCAATACGGTAAGAACCAGCAGTGAAACATTAAATTTTTTACTGTATATGGTTCCCTTATGAGAAATCCCATAGGAAACATAAATAACCACTCCGATGACCGCAGCCATCAATATGTGCGCAGCCACCTCCTGAGGCGACAAGCCTTCTTCTCGATATAGCAGCTCATAAATTTGACTTTTCATATTCTCTCTTCCTCATAAATGTGTGCGATATGCATTTTGCCTCGCAAGGTAAAATTTACTTACCGATACCTCCAAACGATCTGCACCGTTTAAGATCTGTTGTATGTATCCAAGCAAAAAGTTATTATACTTTACCTCCAAAACCACGAAAGCTCTGTCTATTACCGGATTCATAAGTAGCTTCGGTGAAAACAAATCCATAGAGCTTTCTGTAGAAACAATATTCTGATCAAAGGTAATACGAATCCTGTTTTCTTTCGCAATGTATGCCATCCGCTGATATTCCACAATCGTCTTTGGAAGATAACAGGATCTGTTCATAAGGCCGTAGCATTCCAGCGCAAAATCCCCTCGTTCTCCACTGTACTTAAGAAGAGGGCTGTAGTCTCCCTTTGCAAGCCGTTTTGCATCCTCACGCTCTACCTTCAGGGAACGCTTCAACTGCAAGTCCCCTTGCTTTTGCTTCATCTCCAGCATAGCAAATTCACTATCAGGACTATAACAGCGAAGACGAATTTTCCTCCGAAGCTCCACTCCTTCCAGCTTTTCAAAATAATCCTTGTCATAAATCGTATCAAAATACAAGGACCTCACAGGATAGCCCAGGGGCCCGTTATGGGAATCTCCTGGCAAAACCTGTCCAATCTGATTCTTCAGGGAGAAAAATTCCTGCTGCTGCAAAAGAAACTTTTTTTCTTTTCTTAATACCTGATTTATCATCTTATTTCCCCATCAGTTGTGGAAGTGTCCATGGTGTTCTTATACTCTTTAATCCCATGAATCACCTGATGATAAGCTTTGGATAATTGTGGGGACATATCCATTGCTCTATTGTAATCCTTTTCCTTTAGTGCATTGGTGATCTGGCTGCTGGTTACATATAGTCCAGTAAAAGCAAGGTTTTGGCAAATTCCTTTCAATGTATGGACAGCTCTCAGCGCTTCGTCATAATCCTTATTACTCATAGAATCTTCAAACAAGTGAAAGTTTTTGTCATCCAAAAATTTATACAAAAATTTTGTCACAAGCTGCTCTTTTCGCAGCCTGCCCATCACCTCATCAAAATCACCGCCAACTGCGCTATAACAATCTTTTAAATTCATGTTCACATCTCCTTCTTCTTAAATAGCCCCTGCACATCCTCATTCTCATCAAGAAAACATATGGTTACCTGCTTTTTTGTGGATCTTGAATGTTCCAGCATAGTATCTACGATATGAAAAAGTTCCCCTTGTTTCCCTGTACCATACACTCCTCCTATGTTTACCGAAATATGCAGCTCAGGACGCCCATCCACAATCAGCCCCTCAAAGCTCTGTCTGATTTCCTCCAGCCTTGTCTCAAATGTGTGTTTCGTCATATTACTAAATACTATGAGAAATTCATCGCCTCCATAGCGGATCAAATGATCATTTCTTCGTATCAGTGACAAAAGTGTCTGGGCGGTACGCTGCAGCACAAGATCACCTGCCTCCTGTCCATAGTCATCGTTGATCTGCTTTAGATTATCTACATCGATTAACGCAATAGCCTCCATGTCAGAAGATCCTTGAATGAACTCCTTATAATAACGGCGGTTATACACAGACGTTAAGGAATCCACATATAATAGCTGCATATACCCCGGTTGGCCAGACGGCTTGTTCTGTTCCCTCTCATGGAATAAGGTAGTATCCTCCGCCTTATCTTTCCTGCATGAAACCTTTTCTATCTCTGGTCCCCAACCAGTATTGGTATACAAGCTTTTCAATGTGTTAGAAATTTCGTTCAGACATTGTAACAAAATAGGATTAAATACTCCGCACTTTCCTTCTGAAATCATTCTTACCGCTTCCTCGTGTGAAAATGCCTTTTTATAACATCTCTCACTTGTTAATGCGTCATATACATCTGCCAAAGCAACCACCTGGGCTGCAATGGGAATCTCTTCCCCCTTTCGTCCATCTGGATACCCTTTACCGTCATATCTTTCATGGTGCCATCGGCATATATCATAAGCAACATGAACAATCGGTGAATCAAACTGCTCCACTGGAAGATCTGACAGCATTTTGGAACCGATTACCGTGTGAGTTTTCATCATCTCAAACTCTTCCTTGGTCAATCCGCCCGGCTTGTTCAAAATTTCCTCCGGGATAGAAATCTTCCCAATATCATGTAACGCTGACGCCACACTAATCAAAGAAATATCCACCTCAGAAAGTGAATATCTGTCTGTAATCTGAACCAGCCGCTTTAGCAAAAGCTCTGTAATTGTTTTGACATGCTGTATATGCATACCGCTCTCTCCATTACGGAATTCTACAATATGAGACAATATTGAGATCATAAGGTTATTGTTTTTTTGCTGCTCATAAAATTGTTCTCTTACCATATTTTCCAAATCATGCTGCCGGGCATATAAAAACAGAGTATTTGCAATACGCTTGCGAACAATGATGGGATCAAAGGGACGGCTAATATAGTCGAAAGCCCCAAGGCTATAGGCACGGTTTATATTTTCAGGGGAATCATCCGAGGAAATCATCATAACAACAACTCTGTCATTCCAATAATGTTTATTGATGTAGTTTAATACATCAAAACCATCCATTTCAGGCATCATTATATCCAAAAGCAGGAACCAAAAGTCTGTTTCATCCTTTGCAAGAATTTCAACAGCCTGAACACCGTTTTCCGCTTCCATAACATCATACTGCTCTTCCAAAATATCGATTAAAAGCTCACGATTCATTTCCGAATCATCAACAATTAAAATTTTTTGTTTTTTCATTTTCTTAAATTCCTTTTCTATTTTACTCACAATCCTTTTTCTCCTAGTCCTTTATTGCAAACACAAAAGGAAGCAATCACCCTTCCCACAAGAATAGATGACTGCTTCCCTTTTCTAACAATATTGAAACAACAAAAAAAATCAGGCAAATACCTGTCTATCATTCTGTCCGTCTTTCTGTCCGTCATTGGTATATTGCATAATAACATCTACTGCCAAGCCCTTTTTTGATTACTTACAAGCTATTCTACACTAGAATAAAACAAAACTCAACAAAAAATTTTATTTTCTTAGTAAAATGACTATATTTGACAAAACCATATTAAAATGATAGATTTGTGGCGATAGAATGATTCAAAATCGTAAAGGCGGCACAGAATATATGAAACAGATTTATAAGCTTAATACAAAGATACTGGAGGACTCGGAGACTTTTTTCAGTTTTTATGAAAAATTATCGGAGAAACGCCGGCAAAAGATAGACAGTTACCGGATGAAAAAGGACAAGATGCTGTCACTTGGAGCAGGAATTTTGATTGACAAAGGTTTGAAAAATTTTGGACTTCGTGAAGCAAATGTAAGAATTGCAGAAGGGACGTATGGAAAGCCATATTTTCCTGACTATCCAGATATTCACTTTAATGTTTCCCATTCAGAAAAAATGGTGCTTGCTGTATTTGCAGATGTAGAAGTCGGATGCGATATTGAATATATAGATTCCATTGATTTGAAGCTGGCAGAACGATTTTTTTGCAAGTCTGAATATAGATTTATTATGGAACATCAAAAGCAGGAGAGGAAAGAAGCCTTTTACCGCATTTGGACCATAAAGGAAAGCTTTATGAAAGCAGTTGGAAGCGGGCTAATGCTTCCTATGGATAAATTTTATATAAAGATTGGCAATCATATAAAGCTGGAACAGCAATATAATAACGAGGCGTATGGAGTAGAGGATTGGAAAGAGGGGGAATACCATGCGGCACTGTGCTGGAACAAAGGAAAGAAGGTGATGATATGCGAATAGCTATATGCGATGATATCCCCAAAGAGCTGGAAAAAATCTTAGCAGCCTTGGATGTGTATAAAGAGGCGCATCCAGAACTATGTTTTGAAATTGATAAATATAGCACGGCGCTGGATATCTTACATGCAGTGGAACAAGGAAAAGGATATGATATTGCCTTTTTGGACATTTGTATGCCAGGAATCCTGGGAACGGATGTTGCAGGGGAAATGCTTGCCCAAAGTCCAGATATGGGGATTATTTTCCTGACCATAAGCAACGAATATGCGGTAGCGGCGTTTGCAATGAACGCCACCCATTATCTGCTCAAACCTTTTTCACAGGCAGAATTTGATATGGCCATGGATCGTGCGGTAAAAAAAGTGATGGATTGTGCCTTTATTTCCCTGTCCTGCGTAGATGGCATGTACCGCATCCGCATTAGCGAGATTGTTTTTGTAGAGTCCCAGGGCCATTATCTGATGTTGAGACTTTCAAGCGGTGAGGTTTTACGTATGCGTAAAAAAATATTTCAAATGTTTGAAGAAATAAAGAAATATTCTGAATTTATCCAAGTTGGAGCTTCTTATATTGCAAATCTTTCCTTTGTGCGTAAAATTTCTGTTGATACCATGAAAATGTATAATGGTACAAATATTCCCATTCCAAGAAGGAGCAGTGGGAAAGTGCAGAAAGCATATATGAATTTCTGTCGAAATGAGGCGATGAAATGAATGGACCGTACCAGATTCCAGGATTACTTATTACAGCATTGTGCCATATTATTGTGATTTTCTATCTATCAGAACACAAATACTCCAAAAAGAAATTCACCCTTTATAGCAGTATATACGTAGCTGGTTTTGTTAGTATTGGTGGTTCTGGATATGCAGCAATGGGAAGGACTTTGCTTTTTGCATACATCGTGATTGTTATATGCACATTTCTTTTTTCATGTATTGTTTCACAAAGCTGCTTTGCTAAAAAGTGCTTTTTGTTCATCACATACTTCTGCTTGTTTTCTGCTTTGGATAATATTTTAAAGATAATGATTAAATTGTTTTGTCCCAAGATTTCCGCCCCAGTGGGATTTTATGTGGCAGTCATATTGCGCAGTATGCTTTTGCTTGCGGTATTAGCGCTGTATAAAAAATTTGCTGAGTCAATCCTGCTGTCCCTTGAGGACAAGAGAGACAAGAGATGGTGGAACCTGGCCTTGGTTGCTCTGCTGTTCTATCTGCTGCAGGCTTCCATGAGTATTTTGAATGTAAAGAGTATCATGTCAGATGTGCAGTTCCTGTCAGCGCTTTCCGTGATAAACGTTATTATGTATGCAGTATATTGGCTTGTTTTCAGCAACATCCGCTACATGAAAAAAGATGCGGAGGCTGCCCTAGTATGTCAGAATGTGGAATATCTTTCTGTCCGGCTAGTTGCTCAGCAGAAGGCAGAGGCGAAGCACCGCAGACTTCGGCACGATATACGGTATCATCTGGAAACAATAGCAGAATATGCAAAAACTGGCGATACTTCCTCTATCCTTGCATATATCAGGGAATATAGCAATGAGGTTTCGGAAACGGCGGTAAAGCAGTATTCCATTAATAGAACGATAGACAGTATCCTTTCTGTCTATGCCAGTAAGGCAAAAGAAAGTGGCATTTCCTTTTTGGTCAAGTGCAATGTGAAGGCAGAATTGGCTGTACGGGATATAGATCTGATTGCTCTTTTGGGAAATCTGTTTGAAAATGCCCTCCATGGATGCCAGCAGTCAGAAAAAGACAAATTATATATTGAAATCTATATTCACATGCAAAACAACAGGCTAACGGTTGTCTGTGAAAATATCTGTTCTGATGACTTGAAGCTGTCTGGCAGCCTGCCCAAAGACAAAAGTATCGGTATTTCCAGTATTCTTGCCGTTTGCCAGAAATATGACGGCAATCTGGAGTATAACGTAGAACATGGAATCTGCTCTGCCTGTGCAGTTTTAAATCTGTAACTATCATTTTCAAAGTCAGGCTTATATGGAATTTCATCCAAATATGCCTAAAAAACTACCAAATATGCCAAAATAAATGGTTTGATTAAATTATCTATATAATAAAAAATATGTTTATTAATCTAAAGTCGAAGCAGGAAAAGCTAGCAGGTGTTGACAGGAAGATGGAGGATGTGAAAAAATTGTACTTAATAGCATTGTGTGATGACGATGAGAGGGAGCTTGACCGGATTGAACATTTCCTAGCAAGTTATCAGGACGGAAAACAGGAGGTGGAATATAAAACAGAAAGATTTTCCAGTGCAGAGGCATTTCTATGGAAAATCCGGGAAAATGGGTACCTGCCGGATATTTTGTTACTGGATATATTTATGTCTGGGAAGAACGGTATAGAAGCTGCCGAAGAAGTGCGTGCGCTGGGTTTGGACATACCGATTGTCTTTCTTACTACATCAACGGAATATGCCTTGAAAGCCTATGGGGTGGATGCGGTGCAGTATCTTGTGAAACCCCTAGATGACAAGAGATTTTTTCATGCCATGGATTCTGCTATGGGGCAAATTGGAAAAAGCAGGAAAAATCAGATTGTGATTAAAGTAGCAGGAGGGATTCGGCAAATTCAGCCAAATGATATTGTATACTGCGAATCCCAGAAAAATTACCAGATACTTTATCTGACAAAAGGGGAGTACAGGGTTCGCATGACAGCGGGAAAGCTCTGGGAAATATTGAAGGCATTTTGTCAATTTGGCAGATGCGGACGCTCTTATATCCTGAATATGGATCATATTGTTTTGGTGGAACGTGAAAAGATCCTGATGGATGATGGATATACGATTTACATACCACGGAATAAAGCTGCAGAATTTAAAAAAGTTTACTTTGCCTATTATTTTGATTTTCAGGATGGGAAGGTATAATATAAAATCCAAGAAAAGATTCTCTTGTTCTATTTGGACAGGGGAATCTTTTTGTCCCTCTACATTTATGGTTCGTCCCATTTTGTAGAATTCCCATACGTAAAAGGTTATCATAAATTTGAAAAGCAGTCTGCAAAAGGAGGAATTAGAAGAATGCTGGGAGGTTCTTTTTGGGTTGCGTTTTTGCGTAATGTTATTAGCACAGTATTGATGTTGTCAATTTTTTTAATGCTTGACCGACCAAGGTTTTCCATGAAGACAACAGTTTGGTGTTACATTATATTTGGTATTTGTATGATTACCACTTATAGTGTCTGGTATCTGGTAGAAAAGGACAGCTTTATCCGCTTGGCTGCGCTGTCAGTACTCCCTGTCATTGGAATTTTCTGTAGCTTAATGAGCAGCGAGGTTTTGTATTTATCTTTGTATAAAATGGCATTGACATTTTATTTATTTTCTGTATGTACCTTTTGCGGCGTGGATGTAGCACGCTGGTGGTTTGAAGGTAATCTATGGATAGACATTCTTGTGCGCTTTGTCTGTCTCGTGCTAATCCTTATTTTTATTTGGTTTAAATTTCGAAAGCAATTTTTAAATGGTGTGGATTTTTTGCTTCAGGAAATGGATTTATTTAGCGCAGTGGCTCTTTTCGTGTCAATAATGCTGGGCGCAATTATGGCATATTGGCCTAATTTACAAGGATTTTCTATTTTTAACATGGTGCGTGCATTTTTGATTCTGTTTATGGCAGGAACGCTCCAGTATGCAATTCTTCATCTATACATCCATTTAGGGCAGGAACATTATTATCAGGCAGAGAAGGAACTCCTTGAGGTAAATGAACAGCTCTTGCACCAGCAAATGGATCTTATGAAAGAATCAGAGATAGAGGCAGCGAGAATTCGCCATGATGTGCGCCACCATACCCTTTTGATTCGGGAATATGTTCAAAAAAAAGAGTATGATCAGCTTCTTGCGTATCTTACCCAGTATGATGAGGATGTGGAAAAATGGAGAGTAAAGGATATTAGTAAGAATCTGGCGGTAAACAGTATCTTGTTGGCATATGCGAAAAAAGCCCGTAGACAGAATATTCAAGTTACTATGAATGTGAGGCTGGGAGAAAGTCTGCCTATCCGAGATATTGACTGGATCGCTATCCTGGCAAACATGTTTGAAAATGCGATTCATGGGTGTATTGGTTCTGGGCAGCCGCAACAGGAGATAGACATTTTTATTTCACAGAAAGGAAACAAGGTGATTATCCAGTGCCAGAATACAAGCAGCAAAGAGGTGGTTTTCCATAAAGGACTGCCACAGTCGGATAAAGGCGGCGGCATGGGTGTGATCAGTATTATGAAAGCAGTTTCCTGCTATGAAGGTGAAACAGATTTTTCCGTGCAGAACGGAATGTTTATAACAAGAATTCTTTTGAATCTTATTTAATAGAATGCCAGGAATGTGAAAATGCGCGGAGGATTAAAATGATGAATACAATATTTTCAAAGGAAGAAGTAAATACAGGAAGGCAAAGGGAATTCGATTATCTGAAAGGGATTTTCATGTTCTTTATATACCTGATCCATGCATTTCAGGCAACCTTGTCTCCACAGGATTCCATAAGCCAATGGATTTATTCGTTGGCAACCATGTCCGGGGCAGCTATTTTTATTTTTGTTATGGGAATTGGAACTGTTTACAGCAAGCATGCAGCGCCGGCGGATTTTGCAAAAAGTGGCGTTTGCATGGTGATTTACCAGTATTTGAATAATATTGCTTATATAGCGGCATTGGTAATCCCTTATCCTTTCGTTTCTGAAAGGTTGATGAATCCCATGACGGAAAATTTAAGATTCCTGATAAAGACTTACATGCAATATACCAATATCTTTTTTATTACTGGAATCATCTATCTGGTTTTGGCGTTGCTTAAGAAATTGGATGTGAATACTGTATGGTATGTGATCATTGGTACAGCAGCCAGCATTGCAGCGCCACTTATTTATGGGACACCTGTGAATATTCCGGTAATCGGGTATATTGTGAAGCTGTTGATTGGAGAAGCGGATTTTGTTTCTTTTACACCCCTTTATTTTCTGTCTTATGCGTTGTTGGGAGTTGCTTTTGGCAAAATGATCAGACATGTGAAAGATAAAGCGGGGTTTTACAGAATGTTTGTGATTCCCGCTATTGTAATTGTGGCTGTATGGTGGGGGCTGGTATTTAGAAATTATGGTTCGGATCTGTCAGAAATGCACGCCGTTCTCAGTGATGCATATACCCATCCGAATGTTTGGCATGTGGTGGCAAGTTTGGCGCATATATTCCTTTTTGCCGCAATTTTTTTCTTTATCGAAGAAATGCGCAGAAAAGATAACAAGTCATGTGAACCAAAGAATCCTGTTGCAAGGCAGCTTCTATATTACAGCGCACATATATCCAAATACTATGCCCTGCATGTGCTGGTATATTTTGTTGCCCTTGGATTAAACGGTTATGAGAGCTTTCAGAGCTATCAATGCTGGCTCCTGGCATTATTATCAATTGTGGTTACGGAGCTTACGGTAAGAGGATTTAACTATTTATCTGAGAATTATTTTAAAAAAATTTTTTATTAGGAGGAAAAAAAATGAATTTTTTGGATGAATTTCAGTATGTGGTGCGTACATACCCGCAAAAGACGGCGTTAGCGGACTGCAATGGGGAGCGGACGACAACGTATGGAGAGCTTGAAGCCTTAAGCCGCAGGATTGCCGCTAAGCTTTTGAAGTCAGGGGTAATGTCAGACAGAGCCGTCATGGTCTGCATGGGCAGGAAGATGGAGTATATTGCGGCGGAACTGGGCATCCTAATGGCCGGCGGCGCGTTTGTCCCGGCGCTGCCGGAATACCCCGAGGAACGGCTTTCTTATATCAAAGAGGACTGTAAGGCAGTGGCAGTGATTGATGATGGCTGGATGTCAGATATTGGGACATATGAACCTATTCAGCCAGTAGCAAGGGAGGATAGCAGCCGCGCCATGCTTATCTATACCTCTGGCTCTACTGGACGCCCCAAGGGGATTGTACATACTATGGCCAGCCTTACGCAAGGGGTCTGGCGGAATAGGGGCATTATGAATGTGGATGAAAAGGATGTGCAGGCAGCGGGAGCTCCCATGTCTTTCGTTGTCTTAATCTTAGAGTACTTTGCTGTGCTTTCCCGTGGCGGCTGTTCCCATATCCTGCCGGAAGAGACAAGGAAAGATGTGCGGCTTTTGGAGGATTATTTTGCCGCAAATGGCATTACCTGCGCATTTATCAGCCCGCAAATACTGCGTCTGTTTAAAAATAAGAGCCATACCTTGAAAAAAGTGGCCACCGGAAGCGAACGTGTTTCCATGCTGGCAGGGGATGGTTATGAGCTGTATAACTGCTATGGCTCCAGCGAGACCGCAGCGACGGCCTTAAGCTATAAAGTTGAGGGGCCTATGGAAAACACACCCATTGGCAAGCCGTTGGAGGGATTCGAAATTTTCCTGCTGAATGAGGACGGAAAAGAAGTTGCGGATGGAGAAGAGGGCGAAATCTGCATCAAGGGCATCCTTGCCGAGTCTTACCTTAATTTAGAAGAGCAGAGCGCAAAGACATTTATCAGGCAGGAGGATGGCAGCATTCTTTTACATACCGGAGATATCGGGCGCAGGACGGCGGACGGCAATTACGTCTATGTCAACCGCAAGGACTGGATGGTGAAAATCAATGGACAGCGCGTAGAATCCGGGGAGATTGAATTGCGCATTTCGTCTATGCCAGAAGTGGAAAGCGCAGTTGTAAAGGCTTTCGAGGATGAAAATGGGCAGAATTACCTCTGTGCATACTATGTGTCAGCAGAAGAAATAAAGGTGGAGCAGCTTCGTGCCTATCTGAAAGAGACGCTTCCTGATTATATGATTCCCCGGTTTTTCAAACGATTGGACAGCCTGCCCAAAAACGTGAATGGCAAGTTGGACCGTATGGTATTGCTGCCACCGGGGTTAGACGAATATAAGGCAACGTATAAAGAGCCCAAGAGCCACTGTGAGAAACGCATCTGCCAAGGCTTTGAGGAAGTTCTGCACTGTGGAAGGGTCGGTGTGGATGACGATTTCTTTAAACTGGGCGGAGATTCTATCAATGTTTTAAAACTTGCAGAATTCCTCAGCGATATAAAATTAGCGCCAGAACTGGTATTGATTGGCAGAGCGCCTGCAAGGATTGCGGCGCTTTTAGAAGAGAAGAAAGAAGATAAGCTGGAGAAGCATTCTAAGGAGAGGCAGGAATATGTCCTTACTGATTCCCAGATGGGCGTTTACTTAGAATATGTCAATGACCCACAGTCAACAATGTACAATATTCCTATGTGCTGTGAGCTTCCAGACGCAATTGATGTGGATAAATTTAAGGATGCTGTGAAAAAGGCGGTATCCATGCATCCATCTTTCGGCGTGAACATTGCCTTAAACAAAGGAACGCCGATGATGAGCCTGCATCCTGAATATTTGAAAGCAGATGTCAGCCAGTGGGAGACAGAGGATATCGATGCCGTCAAGAGGACGTTTGTACGCCCATTCCGGTTAGAAGGAGAGCCACTATATCGCATGGCGCTGTACCACTGCGGCAACAAATATTATTTTCTGTTTGACATGCACCACATTATTTTTGACGGCACATCTGTTAAGGTATTTCTTGATGAAATTTCTAAGCTTTACCAGGGAGAGGAGCCGGAGCCTGAGGAAATTTCCCTGATGGATTTCTCTGTTTATGAAGAATCTCTAAAAGATACTGCCAAATATCAGAAAGCACAGGAATTTTTTGCGGGCAAATTTGCAGGTGAAGATGTTGGTGAGGCATTAATAAAAGATTATAAGAAAAAGACGGTAACGCCTGCCAGCAAGGAGGTTAAAATTTCTCTAGGCGAGGAATTGTCGTCCATGGCGGTAGAGCAGTTTGTACGCCAGAAGGGAATTTCTGAAAATACACTGTTTCTAGGAGCATTTTCCTATACCTTGGGGAAATTCAGCGGGGAAAATAAGAGCCTGTTTTGTACGGTGAATAACGGCAGGCATACGGTGAATATGGCAAATTCTACGGGAATGTTCGTGCGTACGCTGCCAATTTTCCATTCCTGGGAGGAAAGCGCGTCTGTGGAACAATATCTGCAAAACTTCCAGGAGGACTTCTATGAGGTGATGGGCCATGACTGTATTTCCTTTGCTGAACTGGCGAAAGATTACGGTATTGCCTCGGATATTCTTTTTGTCTACCAAGGAGAAATGTTTCAGGGCTTGTCAGTGGATGGCGGAAAGTATGCGGCAGCGCCGCTTGCTACCGGCGATGTGCAGGCAGACGTCTCCGTGATGGTGATGAAGCAGGGGGGAGGATATGAGATTTCCCTGGAGTACCGCACAGATTTATATTGTGAGGAGACGGCACGCGGCTTACTTAATATGCTGCTGCAAGTTTTAAAAGGGATGTTAGACAGTGAAAGCCTTGAACAAATTGCCCTTACGTCTGAACTGGATATACAGATTTTAGATCGTTTTAACGAGACGGAAGTTTCCTATGACCG
>ERZ778518.261-NODE-261-length-53606-cov-11.172882_pt1 | contig 53606 bp, 45 predicted proteins | sample MGYA00510340_ERZ778518 | MGnify/ENA primary metagenome ERZ778518 (study PRJEB29527, sample SAMN07138967) | mouse gut metagenome | material: feces | host: mouse | place: China:Nanjing | collected 2016-01-25 ...
AGTCATAACACTCCGAAAACTCACTTCCGTTAACAATCGTTTTTAAACAACCTCTTATAGAGTTAATGCTTATTTGAGGGCTTTTTTTACGGAGAAAGAGATTTTTTCTCCTATGCGATAAGCATAACGAAGCGATTCAAGGAATAGGTTTGACGGAACATTGTTTTTCTTGTATGCCCGTAGATGGTCGCGAAGTATGCGTTTGTGGCTTTGAAGTCCGGAGGATGATGCTCCACCTGTGCGCATGGTGACAAAGTCACGGGGTATATAGTGTGTAAATATACGGTTTACATAAATAAGTCTGAGCAGTTGCTCAAAGTCGGCGGCAACTTTAAAGTCGAGGTCAAACAGACCGAATCGTGTGTATACCGACCTGCGGCAGTAGAACGATGGGTGGGCGGGCATGAATCCGAGTCGCATCTTCCATCGGCGGAATGGAGCCGAGGAGTAATGGCGTACCGGTCTGGTCAAATCGATTGGATCGACATAATGGATATCGGCATATACGGCATCGTATTGTTGGATGCCATCGGCAACGGTTGATAGTATATCGGTCGATGTGTAGAAATCGTCGGAGTTAAGTATGCCTATTATATCTCCGGTTGCCATCATTATCCCTTTGTTCATGGCATCGTAGATGCCGCGGTCGCGTTCAGATATCCATTTTAATTTCCCGCCATACCGGGGTTCGAGTTCTCTTACTATGTCGAGTGTGTTGTCCGTTGATCCACCGTCGATTATCAGATGTTCGAAGTCGGTGTAATCCTGAGCCAGGACGCTTTCCATAGTGTCACGGAGAGTCGCACCGCTATTCCACGTAGCGGTGATAATGGATATTTTCATAAAATGTCAGAAGTAATTTGTTATAAGTGGATGTCGTATTCTTCGGTAAGAATTTCTTTTATTTTTCTGGGGTCATTGCCACTTTTTCTTTTAATTTCGAATATTTTGGCATCGACTAAGGTACGATACCACCATCCTTGTATAAATGTAAATATGAATCCTTCTTTGCCGTCTTTCCATCCACCTTTTAAGAAATATCGATATAGGAAATATGCAGTAGAGCGCCAGAATAGCGGTTTGCGGGCATATGCCAGTTTCTTTTTCCGTTTTGCAAGAGCCTGAGCGCTTAATTTATTTACAGAATTGTGAAATTTTGAAATTCTATATTCAAGATCCAACATTTCGGCTGCCTCTCGTATTGAATAATCAACATGTTTTTTACAAAACCAAGAAATATTATTTAGATTGTGATCGCAAAAATCATTGTCGAACTCAATCGTATCGCCATCAGTAAGAACTACATGCTCATCCATCAATCGCTGTTCACAGACGGCATGCCCATTTCTAAACATACGCAGTATTTTAACAGGATAAATACCACCTTTCATCCATTTTTCTAGAAAAATGTGTCTACGGTTAAATACTATTCCGTTGATATTATCACAAATGGATGGGAGTTTTCTATTTATTTCACTAACTAACTCCGGTAGAAGATACTCATCTGCATCCAATCGCATTATCCATTCTGTTGTAATAGATAAATTAGATAATGCCCAATTGAATTGCGCAGCTTGATTTCCTGGCCATTCATGCTCTACAACTTCCGCACCATAACTACGAGCAATTTCTTGCGTTCCGTCTGTTGAGAAGCAATCAATTACATATACTTTTGAAGCAAATTGACAGACACAAGCCATACACCTGGCAATATGCTTTTTCTCATCCTTTGTAAGGACAATGACAGTTAAATCAAGCATTTTTTATTTCTCTCGTTTTTATAAACTTCGCAGGATTTCCGCCAACGACTGTCCATTCATCCACAGATTTGAAAACTGCAGCTCTCGCTCCTACAACAGCACCTGTGTGAATTACTACGTTCAGGCCTATAAATGCCCCCGCACCTACCCAGGCTTGATTTTCAATAACTATTGGTGCTGTTATCAGTTCATGTGTCGGAGAAGTTATATCATGTGACGCAGTACATAAAAATGCCCCCTGACTGACAGTAGCATATTGGCCTATATGTATTGGAGCAACATTATAGCAATCGACATCAGATGCAATACATGCATATTTATCCATGATTAAATTAGCTGGATAATAAATCTTTGCAGAAGAATATACAATTGCAGTAGAATGAATGTCAGCACCAAAGCATCTAAGCAGGAATCTTTTCCAACCGGAAGCAACTGACCGTGGCAGCCAACTTGCACAACTCGTCCAGACAAAGCCCCATATTAGTCGTATAATCTGATGCTTGCGACCAAGATGATTGACATATGGATTATTCATTGAGTTTTTCTGTTGATATATTTCTAGGCAGATTATTAAATTTATTATATATTGAATCTGGAGATTCAAGTAACATTGTCTGATGAATCTCTATTTCACTATCATTAAATCGGTATTTTATTACACGGGCTGGGGCTCCAGTTGCAATAGCATATGGTGGAATATCTTTAGTGACAATACTCCCTGCCCCAATGATACTTCCGTCGCCAATGGTAACCCCTCTAAAGATAATTGAGCGAGCTCCAATCCATACATCATGGCCTATTTTCGTAGGACGAGCAGAGTCTCTCCCATTCAAGACACTCGGGATACCGGCAGTTCTGAAATTATGATCTCCTCCGATTATCAGAACATCATTGGCCAACATTGAAAAATTCCCAATGGAAACTTGTGGATAAATTATAGAGTTCGGGCCGATATAACTATATGCACCGCATTTTATGTCTCGACTGACTCTTTTTAATCCAGTGGTTGCGAGAAAACGGTGATCAACGTTGTTAAGCCCATACCATTTAATTAGAATTTTACGTTTTAACCACCTTAGTTTGTCTAACATATGATCTGTTTTAATATGCTTAATTGGTATTGGGGTGTCCATCGGGTATCGATTTCATCATAACAGGCATGGCGGACAGCCTCACGGTCGGGATGGTCGGCAAACCAGTCGTGGATGCCCTTGGCAAGAGCAGTTACATCGCCGCGATGGAAGAATGCGCCGGTTTCGTCCTGACGTATAGCTTCGAATTCCGGCATCTGCCAAGGAAAATCATCATGTGTCAATACCGGAGTGCCAAACACCATAGTATGCATCGCGGTAAGGCCGACATTGCCTGGCGCCACACATAAGTCAGCATCGAAAATCAGCTGTGCGTTTTGGTTATCGTCGTAACAAGCCCCATAGAACCATACTTGATTTTCAATACCCAATTGCTTTGCTTTCAAGTCAAGCTCACTGTGAGCCTCGCCGGTACCGATTAATATGAGATTGTACTTTTCGCCTTGTTCATTCAGCAGGCTCATTGCCTCAAGCAGTTGGTCAATCCGCTTTACGTGAGTAAGTCGTCCGATGAATATGAGCGTCGGATAATTATTACCGAAATGAGATGTATATATCTCTGTTTTGCTGAGTTTTTTGCGTAATCTGACTTGTTTCGAATGATCGAGAGAGTTATGGATTGGTGTAATCTTTTCTGTATCGAATCCTTGACTGATGGCTGTCTGCTTTGCATACTCCCCATATGTGAATACATGATCGGCAAGCCCAAAGAACACACGTTTAATCCATTTTTTCATGAAGCCTTCTCGGCCATACCATCCATGACTCCAAAGGTATATTCTTTTTTTAGGATAAAACAGTCGACATTGGATAAGATTCCACCAGGTAGAGAGCACCATCGGCTCGCCGAGCATAAGATAGCGGTCGTAGCGTTTGTCGCGAAGCAACTTGCCGATACCGTCCTGCCACTCCAGAGGCCCGACAAGATGGCGATTGTTGACGCATGTCGTTCTTTTTAATGTATCCGGCGACATACCCCTTATGTCGGTGGTGTTATGCCCGAAGTACCAGTCGCAATCCCATTCAGCATCAATTAGCTTAAATATAGGCTCGCGATAAAGCTGGGCAAAATTATAGACTATACACAGTTTACCCATAGAGAGTGTCGTTTATATGCTTTCTATTTTGTATTGTTGGGAATGGCCGGTTGTCGGAGTCGCACATAGCGACAGCTTTGTGTATGTTCCCGATGTGATGTTGGCTTTAAGTTCATTTTCGAATCCGGGAATATCTTCTGATATAATCCTGCGGTCGTGGCGTATAAAATTGCGAAGGATGTCAACATCGCCTACCGTACGCTTGGCGATGCTTTCATCTAAAATATCGATGAACTCGGTGTATTTGCTTATTGGCTTCATGTCTAAATATTTAACCTTTTTAGCTATAAGGTATAGACTCGTCAGCACAGCATTGACAATATGCGCTACTATAATTACCTCTTCCTCCCTGTACTTTTTCAGACTATGTATTGAATCATTCCCCATAAATCGGATGGCATGCAGATGATCACGATCCTTAGCTGTTATTATATGTGATTTGGCGAGATTGTTAATCATCGATTCCAAATTTTTGCCCGGAACTTTTGCATCACGGCATATCGCCTCTATTATTGCCCGGAATCCGGCAGCCGCAAGTTGAAGACGTGAATTGTTTAGGCAATCCATTGTCTCGACATATAATCCTCTGACAAGTTCAGGCAACTCCCATGTATTTCCAATAGGTTCCACTTTATATCGTTGCCGAGGATATGTAGTTATTGTCGGATGTGTATCAATGTCTCCATCTCCATAGTACTCAAAATTGGATTCGTCTATATCCTCTTTATGAAACTGAATACTTTCGCATCCCAAGCATTTAACTACCGAATAGGTTGATTCCCACCAGTAATCATCATCGTTTGAATGCTCTTTAACTGAGAATAATACTGCATGATTTGTAACTTGCCTACAATTCACACAATAGCATTGTATTGTTTTCTCCATATGTAACTCTTGAGTTAGTTAGCTTTGTAGTAGACTAATCTTGCTATTTTTTAATCTATTATCGTTATATTTTTTTTGATGCATCACAATTATAATAAGTAGAATCACTGGCCACCATTTAACGTGGGAATATGGATGTCCGGAATTGAATGCAGAGAATACTGTGTAAAAATTTAAAAAGCAAGCAAATAGAACAAATTTATTAGTAGACTTCTTAGATAAGAATATCAAAATCGGATATATGAATGTAAACCATGCATATATAATGAATCCAATGATGCCCATATCCAAAAATGATTGTAAAATAGGTATATCAAGCCATCTTGTCATATATCCTGCCCCGAATAGAAATTCGAAAAAGTTAAAATTCTCGATATAATCAAATGCCCACTCTCGTGATTCATAGCGCATTGTCGCAGATGCACCGGATTTTGAAGTTCCGTTTAGCATATCGCTTATGCCATTAATAATATTATCAAATATCGTTGCGACATGATTAATTACGTCTGGATTGGATAATAACAACAACAATCCGATAATAATAATAAATGTATAATTTAGATATTTAACTTTGATTCTAAGGCTGATATTACTAATCCGCCATATATATGCAGCGATTATCAGCGCTGAAATTATAATAGGTGTTCGCTTTTCTAATAAGAAAAGCGATATAATGCTTAGTATAAATAAGATATTTCTTAGGATTGCTAAAGTTTTTTTTGATGGATTCAAGAAAAGTCCGCAAATAATATTTGTTGTACATGCTGCCGTCATTGTCAATTCGGATAGAATACTCATATACCCCTGCCCACTATGAACTTTTGCATATTCTATTGAATATATGCCACTGACATAGCATATAAAACATAATATTGTACAAACTGATGTTAATATCCAGGAATACCCTACAATCAACGAAAAATTCAAATCGGATGTCTTTAATGACATTAATGATATTATGCAACCAATAGTAAATAGATGAAATGTATATAATTGTGTTTTTGATAGCTCATCTGGCAATACCGATGAGTAAAGGTAAAAAATACATAATATCTGAAAATAAAGAATACCCCCAAGGTCTATGCAATAAGATGGTAATCTAAAATTTAATAAATTATTGTAGTTAGGCAACAAAACTATTGAAGCAAACATTATATAACTATTCCATCCGTAATCACCAAGAAAGAAGTTTAAATACATTCCCAAAGCAGCTCCAGTGATTATCAAAGCAAGTCCTAATTGTCGTAGCTTAAATCTGATAGATTTATTGTCATGTATTTTATACATCATATCAATCCAATATGTTTTTTATGAATGATGTGATACTGTTTTTTTTGGCATAATCATTATATGAATGATGTGGACTGAATTGAACGATAGCATTCTTAATTGTATTAGGAGTTATTTGAGCTATAGTTGTCCCGAGATTATTGTCATTAATTAACTCGCCAATCAATCCATCTTTAGGACCAATTACTGGAGTATCATGTACGGCAGCATATCCTAATGCTCCACTCGACAAATCAGTAATTAGATATGGGATTAAAATACAATCAGCAGTATAACATAATGAATTAAGAAAATCATAAGTGCAAAATTCATCAATAACAACTATATTTGCATTTTTCAATTTTGCACTATGAACTAAATTATAAAACTCATGTTTTAATGATGCCTTTATGCATCCAGCAAACACAAACGTTTTATTGAAATGCTCATTGGAATTCATTAAACATAAAGCCCTCAAAATCTCAATAGTACCCTTTCGCTTATCCATCGCACCAAAGTGCAAAAATATCGTAGTCTTATCCGAAATTCCGAAATCATTTCGTAAATTCCTCAAACTTTTTTTGTTGACGGATGGTACTGGATCGGGCAGTGATATAAATTTATCACTGCGATATAATTCATTGAGTCTTTTTGTGCTTCTTGGGTCATTAAGGATAAAGATATTCTTCATCGAAATGTTTTTCGACATTATCAAGTATCTCAAGTTGTCTAATAGTCGTCGAATTCCTTTTTTGGGGGATCTTAGATATATCTTATAAATTATACCTGAAAGTTTTATTTTTGCAGATAGCATCAATGGGAGAAAGGGTACAGCTCCAGCAAGAGAGATTAGGAAAATGTTATCTGCACCAACCTCTTTGGCTACTCTTTTAATAAGTCGTGATATTTTGTATGATTGGATTAATAGGTTCTTACTATTTGTTGAAGCACATTCGTCATCATTAAGCATGAACCATTGTATATTGTTTGCTGGCAACCATTCGCGCTTGCCTCTCATTTTTTCCCATTCATTATGAGGGACTGCGAATATATATTCTTTGGGGGAACGTATTATTGCTCCTTCATATAAGTAATGAAGATATTCCAAATGATGCCCTGTTAGAGTACTGTCAAATATTAGTGTCCGCATTTTAATACTTTATAGCCTCAAACAAGGCATCAATGTTTGTAACTGATTTATAATGGTCGCTGTACATTTCTATTTCACTATTTTAAATTCAATGATTCAGATATAGTATTTTCCTCATATCTGTATCCTATAATTTCTATTGACAATCCATCCCATACGGCTATATTTTTATATGTTCTATGATATTCCGCTTCAAATTCACAATTGGCTCATTATATAGACCTATCATATGAAGAATTCTTTTTAACAGATATTTCCGTTTATATGCTTTTGAATTCACTTTACGATTGCATAATATTATGGTTGGATATGGTCGAGAATGCATGTAATTACATCTGCCAAATGTTTTATATTGAAATTGAAATTCTCCATAATCCGAAGGATCAGGAACTATAGTCATATTATTTTTTCTAACATGGATAGATAAAATAGATTGATCCTCGCGATGATCTGTAAAATTTACTCCATTGGGTATTGATTCGTCAAATATATAAGGCGAAATCAATTGTTCCTGTCTGCATAAATTATACCATTCTTTTATGAATTCTTTTGATTTATCACTTACTACAAGTAGTATCAACCCCAGAAGTTGTCTTTCACCCGATATTGGTTTATAATTGCATAATTTGAACGTTTCACCCTTAGTCCAATCTTCGTTAAGAAGTGGATATTCAAAAAATAACATTCTATCTTTTGCTCGTTGTAGATAAGGTAATAAATAATGAATATTATTTATAAATGTTATCCCAGAGTCAACATAGAACAGAATATCACCATCATTGAGATTATCCATGGCTTTAAGGATTAAATACGGTTTCCAAAGCCATAAACCGAACCCTCGTTTATATGATGTGATCTTGGGATTATCTTTGAAAAAACTATCAGGGAGGTCTTTCTCCGAATATTCAATTACCTTATCGACTTTACCATAACGATATGCACTTTCGGTACATGCCTGTTGTTGAGATTTATATAACTCGTTCGCAAAATTTACTACATATATCATATCTAAGATACCTAGTTGATCAGCTTATACTTGATTTTTTTGAGATTACTGCTAATATAGTTTTGTTCAGATTGTTCTAATCCGAAAAACCAAATACCAATACTGGTAGACAAGATAGTTATGCCTATAATGATTAGAATTCTGAATGATATAGTGGGAAGATATAATTTTGAAAGTATAGGTATTATACTCGATATAGCTGCGGTTAAAATGCACCTGCAAATAATATTTAAAGTAAAAGTCTTAAAGCACAGCCCTATCAATGATGACAAAATTTTTATTCTCACAAGGCAATTTACTAATCCGATTATTACAGCGACACATAATATTGTTTCAGGTGGAAACTTGATACAATAAAGTTGATATGTAACAGGGAGTATCAGTATTGTCAATGTTGATGTAATGCAACTATATTTTGCCATGTTGCCTGATGCTTGTGCCGCAATATCAAGTGGGTATGAGAATATATCAAAATATGCAGATATAATCATCCAAATAAAGAATATGGAGGCATAAGGTGGAACATTTTCCAACCAAAAACTCAAAATATTATTTGCCGTGAGCACAAATGGCAATGTTAGGAAGAATAACAGGAAAAATGAGATTTTACATACGAATCCTAATAAACGGAATAGAGCATCATTTTCTTCAACTGCATAATATTTTACTATTTGTGGTGCAGATGCACTTTGGAAGCTGCTACAAAATTGGCGTAGACCGGAATATGCCTGCATAGCAACGCTATAAGCAGCATTAATTATTGGGCCAAAGAATATATTCAGAGTTATTACAGAGCCCTGTAGATAACAAGTAGTTGCAATACTATTTAATGAATTCCATCCTGCAATCCCAAACATCTGTTTGAACAAAGAGGGATAATACTTGTGACAATATTTTATATTGGGGAATTTAACAGCACAGAACCACCACATCGTCAGTCGTGAGAATAGCTGTACTACGCAGATAATCAATGCATATCCAATTAGGTAATCAATAGAGATAAACGGCAAAAGAATTACACCAATGAATTTAAGAATAGTGTCACCTATCGAAAAAAGAGCAAATGCACCCATGCATTCATTTGCTATAATCAACGCATTATAAGGCACTGATATTATTGCAAAAATACAATTTAATAATGATATTTGATAAACAATTATGGCCACATGGAGCCTAGTTGATTCAATATTTAAATGATTATTTACAAACCATAGTCCTACCGTTTCACCTAAAATAAGTATAATTAGAGCTAAAAATACATGAATTTGATTACTTGTAGAGAATACATTTATAACCCCCTTAATATCACCTTTACCAAGATTAAATGATAAAAACCTTTGTGAACTTGCCGACATTGATGTTATAATTACAGATAAAAATGCAGTAATTCCTCCAACTGTGGCATATATCCCAAAGTCAGTTTCTCCTAATATCTTTAGTACTAGTCGTGATGTATACAACGATAATCCTAATGATATCAACTGTCTGCAGTATAATAAGACGGTGTTTTTCGCAATACGCTTATTGTTGTCTTTTTTGTTCATCTATGAAATATTGCAATCGAGAATATTGATGAACCGAATATAGTTAATACCTTATCCATATTATATTATAATACAGATAAGCATTTATGAATGGTTTAATCGCGGGCGAAAAGGTCACGTGTGTAGACGCGAGATGCCACGTCGGCAAGGTCTTGGGAAGTGCGGTTTGCGAGAATGGCGTGTGAGATACGCTTGAATTCGGCGAGGTCGTTGACCACTCGTGAGCCGAAGAAGGTTGAACCGTCTTCAAGTGTCGGCTCGTAGATGATAACTGTCGCGCCTTTGGCCTTGATGCGCTTCATCACGCCTTGTATTGACGATTGGCGGAAGTTGTCGGAGTTTGACTTCATGGTCAGACGGTACACGCCGATTACGCATTCTTTCTCAGGGGAATTTGCGAAAGAGTTTTGCGAGGTGTAGTCGTACCATCCGGCCATTTTCAATACCTGGTCGGCTATGAAGTCCTTGCGTGTGCGGTTGCTCTCCACGATGGCCGACATCATATTTTGGGGGACATCGGCATAATTTGCGAGCAGCTGCTTGGTATCTTTTGGCAAGCAATAGCCTCCATATCCGAAGGATGGGTTGTTGTAGTGGGTGCCGATGCGTGGATCAAGTCCTATACCCTCGATTATGGCCTGCGAATCAAGGCCCTTTACCTCAGCATATGTGTCAAGTTCATTGAAATAGCTGACACGCAGGGCGAGATATGTGTTGGCGAAGAGCTTCACGGCCTCGGCCTCCTTCATGCCCATGAAAAGCGTCGGGATATCCTGCTTAATCGCACCCTGCTGTAGCAGGCTCGCAAATGTGCGGGCAGCACGCTCCAGCTTTTCAATGTCGGCAACCGCAAGGATTGCCGCGTTTTCCTCGTCAAACCGCTCGTCAGCGATGATTTTGGGTATGCCGACAATTATACGTGACGGATACAGATTATCATACAGCGCCTTGCTTTCGCGAAGAAACTCCGGAGAAAACAGCAGGTTGAATTTCTTCACCCCCTTTGCGGCATACTTCATATATAGTGACCGGCAATATCCTACAGGTATTGTCGATTTGATTATCATGACGGCATCCGGATTCACTTCAAGCACCAGGTCGATTACCTCTTCTACATGGGAAGTATCAAAATAGTTTTTGACTGAATCATAATTGGTTGGCGCTGCTATTACCACAAAGTCGGCAGAGGCATAGGCTGCTGCTCCGTCGAGGGTTGCTGTCAGATCAAGGTCTTTCTCTGAAAGATATTTCTCGATATACTCGTCTTGAATAGGCGACTTGCGCTGATTGATTAGTTCGACTTTCTCAGGTACTACGTCCACAGCCATTACATGATTGTGCTGTGCGAGAAGTGTGGCGATACTGAGGCCAACGTAGCCGGTACCGGCTACTGCTATATTATATTTTTCCATTGTAGATATTATTGGCATGTATATGAGAAGCATGAGAGATTATCCCATACCATGAATTAAGATATCGGTGTGTTGTTGAGTGATGTTGCTTGGATTATCCGATATGGAGGTAATCGGAGGTTAGCTCGGGGTAGAGCCGTAGGTCGGAGTCGGGGATAGGGGAGAGGAAAGTTTCATCGAATGTTTCTTCCCAGGTGAGATAGTCGGACGCAGAGAGGCGTATTGAGAAGCGGCGCAATTCAGAGCCGGAGTGAGTGGCGGGTCCAGTTTCCGCAGTCGTCGTGGAAGATAAGTCAGTGTCCTCTACCGACTGACTGATGCTTGATGCTCCGGTGGTAGAGGTGGAGGAAACTGGGGCATGCGCTTTGCTAATCCAGCCGACGAGTCCCGCACGGGGGCCGGCGACTATGCGTACGGGTATTCCCAGCGAAAAATCTGCACAGCGTTCTATTTTCGGAGTGAGATCAGGGGAGAATATACCTATTGCATTCTGGAAGCGCTGCATACTTCGGTCGGGTATGCGGGCATAGTCGCTTTCGCTGCTGTTGGTTTGGCGGTAGCACCATGCCATGTGGCCGATGGTGGAGAATAAGGGTCGCAGATCGCGCCGTAGAGCCTTGAAAAACAGTATATCGGCAATATATGGCTTTGAGTCGAATGTAAGTTTCTTGCCGGTGCGGCGTGCGATTTCCTGGCATGGATAGAAGTATTCCTGCACCATTGGGGCTACGCCTGATTTGCGCAGGTGCTGTCGTATGGCAGTCGGGGTGATGCCGTTGCGGAGACGCATGGCATACCATGCGGGCCGGTTAGTGTTGATATAGTCGGCTACATAGCATGTGATGTCGTGAATTTCTTCAGGAAGGAGAGTGGCCGGTTTTATGAATCTCAGCCAACTGTAGCTCTCCGGTATGTGGGAGATGCATGCATGGATTTCTTCAGCGCGTATGCCACACTCGAGCGCGCATGCAATCCATAGCGATAATGCTGTGTCGGGAGCAACGGTTATCTTTTCACTGTTGGTGATGCTGTTGACTACCGTATCTATTTTTCGTAATATTACATCCGCTCCTCCTGTGGCTTTTTCTTCCGCGGAGAATGGAAATGCCCTGCGGCTGTGTGGCTTGCGGTGGGCCTCGGCGAGGGCAATCGCCTGTGGTGGCTGCATGGAAGTGTCACTGTTGCGCGGAAGCGTAATCACATCTTCGATAGATGTGCCTCGCGTATATATCATGTAGAGGAAAGCATCAAGGTAGAGCCGCTGTGCGGCATTCAGCTGCTTTGTGCCTGATGCTATGAGTTTTACGGCGCTTGCTTCTGTGGAGTGTTCGTCGTCATTGTCGGACGATTGGCTTATCTCGTGGAGGAGTGTTATGAAAAGTTCTGCCGAGTTGTCGTCGGACGTTTTGGTGACAGACTCATACACACTGTGGAGACTCTGAACATATCTTTTGATTGTCAACGGCGACATGCCGGATCGGAATAGTTGTGCCACCCATGCTCTCAGTTGCTCTTCCAGAGATGGGCAGTCCGCCGGGGCCAGACGGCTGAACGAGGCTATGCTCTTCAGGGCCATCTCGCTAAGCCGTCTATCGATATTGTATGGGATATTTGCGAAGCAGACTGTGAACATAGTCTGATAATCAGCAGATTGTCGACCTGTGTGTGCGAACTTTGACGTTGTGTCCATGTATAATCTCTCTTCCCCGACTCTCGATGAGCGTTGCGGCGTCAATCGTGTAGTCAGAGTCTGTTGTCAGTGGGCGAGAGTAGTTCGGCCAACCTCTGTAAAATAGAGCAAACACTTGCGTTACAGGGTGTTTGGTTCTGCGGCACAGTTGCACCGCTTGATTTGCGTCTACAAAGTTAGAAATTTTATATTATCTATGCAACCTGATTTGTCGGCATTTGTTCTGTCGGTATCTTGGGCGCAAGGAGTAATATAAAAGTAATCAGCCATATAGCTTATGTGGCTATATGGCTGAAAAAATGTCAGAGTTGGAAGTCTTATTATAGATTGGGGTTGATTTCTTTCCACTTGCTGATAGGCGGAATGATACCGAGCTGGATTACTTCGTCGCGGAGCTTGCATAGATGGAGGTAACTCTGGTCGAGTTCTTTCTTTTCTTCAGGGGTACCACTGACGGGATGCACGGTCACGCCATTTTTGTCTACAGTAGTCTCCATTGCCATCATTATGTGGTTGTAGGTGCCGTTGTCAACGTAGGTTCCTACAGGCCAGGTGAACGGCTTTCCACCCATTGCTGCGGCAATCATTTCAATCGACAGATAGGAGGGACTCTGGAATGAAGAGCGTCCACGGAGGTCAATTATGTTCTTTCCACCTTGTACGACACGTTGTCTCATTTCTTCCCACTCCTGTGTGGGGAGTGCCTTAGTGCCGATAATCTCCGAAAGTGGCTGTCCGGCCACGGTGGTGGTAGAGGCAAATACTGCCATCTGTTCTCCATGGCCTCCGTAAGTACGGGAGTTGACGATTTCATCGGCCGGGATGTGGAAGTATTTTGATAATTCGCTACGCAGACGGGTGCTGTCAAGAGCTGCGAGCGTTGATACCTGCGAGGGCTTCAAGCCGGAGTAAATCAATGTGACCAAACCTGTGATATCGGCGGGATTGAATACTACGACCACATGTTTCACGTCAGGGCAATAGCTTCGGATGTCTTTGCCTAACTGCTCGGCAATCTGGGCATTGCCTTTAAGCAGGTCTTCTCGGGTCATCCCGGCTTTTCTGGCTGCGCCTCCGGAAGACACAATGTATTTGGCATCCTTGAATGCGGTTGCTATATCAGATGTGAACGTAAAGTTGATGCCCTTGAACCCACAGTGGTACATTTCTTCAACAACCCCCTCGAGTCCTGGTGCGTATGTATCATACAGGCATATGTTAGGTGTAAGCCTCATCATGGCTGCTGTCTGTGCCATGTTAGACCCAATCATGCCGGCTGCGCCGACAATTACCAGTTTTTCATCTGTTAAAAAGTCCATAGTTAATATATTTAGGTCTGTCCGGAGGGCATGTGCTGTTGAATACACATGGCCTCGGATTAATTTTTAGGTATAACATTGCGGGCGTATAAAAAGTTTTTCATAGCATAAAAAAAGAAGGCGTGCGGGGAACAATCCTGACACGCCCTCAACTCACACATTTATCGATTCTCCAAAAGTTTTCGTTGCTACACCAAGTATATGGGGGAGTTTGTCCGATATACTTTGCTTGAAGTCCGCAATACAAATTGTTATGTGTTGTATCGAACTTCTACTATAGAACAATTGGCAGAGCATGTATAGTTCAGTGTATTAACATAATTAACACGGTTATTTACAACATCTTAAACTCTCTTAACGTATATATGCAATCTTAGATTACCGAAGTTTGCAACGTTGTTGCATTGTCGCTGTTATATCTTTGCATTCGCAATAAAGTTATTAATTGATGAATTATGAATACAACGACGCAAAATCATGAGACCCACTCCTGCGAACATGCTCACCATGCACATCATGGGCATGTCCATAATATTTCGACGGATGGTGACGGACACTTGAAGCGTGCATTTAAAATCGGCATATGGCTTAATGCCGGATATGTTGTACTTGAGGCGTTGTTTGGCTTTATGTCTGATTCGATGGGGCTTCTTTCTGATGCCGGACACAATCTGAGTGATATCTTTTCGCTCCTTGTGGCGCTTGTGGCTTTCAAAGTGTCAAAAAACAAGCCTACCGAGCGTTTTACTTATGGATTTCGTCGTGCTACAGTGAATGCCTCGGTTGTCAACGCTATTATATTATATGTTGCAGTAATTTTTATACTCGTTGAGAGCGTACGTAAATTGTTTCACCCATCGGACGTGGAAGGCAATCTTGTCGCGTGGGTGGCGGCGGCCGGTGTGCTGATTAATGGAATTACGGCATGGCTGTTTATGAAAGACAGCCATGGTGATCTCAATGTGCGTGGCGCTTTCCTTCATATGGCGGCCGATGCTCTTGTGTCGGTAGGAGTTGTAATCAGCGGGATTGTGATAATGTGCACCGGATGGACGCTTATAGACCCGATAGTCGGCATTGTGATTGCACTGTTCATCGCGTATGGTTCATATGGCATGCTTCGTGAAAGCATTTGCCTTGCGTTTGACGGAGTGCCGCAGGGGGTAGACCCCATAAAAGTCATGTCGGCGATTTCCGGGATTGATGGAGTTGTTGACGTGCATCATCTTCACATTTGGGGCATAAGTACGACCGAGGTAGCCATGACGGTACATGTAATTGTAAAAGATGGAGCATCAGTAGACAGGGTAATCTGTGATGTGCGACATCTTGCGTCAGGGATGGGCATATCTCATTCCACCATTGAGGCGGAGACTTCTGAAAATGACTGTAATTCTTGTTCATGTGAATGAATATTGTTAATTTTATCGTATGAATATGGATAAATCTCGACATAATTATTCCGGAAACTTTGAACTTAGAGGTATGAGTTGTGCCTCATGTGCCGTACGTATCGAGCGTACTTTAAAAAAACAGCCCGGTGTCAATGAGGTAGTCGTCAACTATGCGGCAGCCACTGCAAAGGTCTATTGGGATTCTGCTCTGACCGACGCCGAATCTTTATGTAGGGCTGTGCAGGATGCCGGATATGAAATGTTGGTCGCGCGTGATGTGGCTGATTCCAGCGATGACGCTGCGCGATTGCATTATCTGGCGCTACGGCGTAAGATGGCGTGGGCTATAGCGCTGTCATTGCCTGTTGTGGTTATTGGCATGGGATTCATGCACTGGATTCCGGGACAGTGGATTTCGTTCGTGCTTTCGTCAATAGTGCTGTTCGGTATGGGAGGGCGGTTCTATGTCAGCGCATTCCGGCAGTTGCGCCATCGTTCATGTAACATGGACACCCTTGTCGCCCTTTCAACAGGCATAGCGTGGGCATTTAGTGCGTCTAACCTGTTTTTCCCTCAGTTTTGGCTTAATCATGGGGTAGAACCTCATGTCTATTTCGAAGCCGCTTCAGTAATAATTGCATTCATATTGATTGGACGCACTCTGGAGGCCCGTGCAAAAGAGGGTACGACATCCGCTATCCGGAAACTGATGGGCTTGCGCCCGAAATCTGTTGTCAGAATAAATTCCGATGGAGTGGGTGAAGAAGTTTCTATAGAAGCTATAGTTTCGGGAGACATACTTATGGTTAGGCCCGGCGAGCGTATCCCTGCCGACGGGAGTGTTATTTCCGGACATTCCTTTGTCGATGAAAGTATGCTGAGCGGCGAACCGGTGCCTGTTGAGAAGGATATTGATTCAAAACTGTATGCCGGCACTATTAATAGCAACGGGACTTTGCAATTCAGAGCAGACACCGTCGGGGCTGATACATTGCTCTCTAAAATAATACGAATGGTGCAGGATGCGCAGGGTTCAAAACCTCCGGTACAAAAACTTGTCGACAAGATTGCCTCATATTTTGTGCCGGTGATTATAATATTGGCTATAATGTCATTTTTAATATGGCTGTTTGCCGGTGGCTCAGGCGCGCTCATTCATGGCGTTCTGGCTTTAGTTACGGTGCTTATTATTGCATGTCCTTGCGCGCTCGGGCTTGCTACGCCAACTGCAATTATGGTCGGTGTCGGACGTGCAGCCACTAATGGAATACTGATAAAAGATGCCCGCGCCATTGAAGCTGCCCCAACAATTGATACGGTGGTCCTTGATAAGACCGGGACGATAACTCAGGGACATCCTAAGATTAAACATATTGAATGGACTGAATCGGCACCATCTGATGTGGCTGATATACTTGCTTCAATGGAGCGAATGTCTGATCATCCTATAGCTATTGCTATAGCCAACGGACTGCCGGCGGCCCATCGAGTAGATATCTCCGGTTTTGAAAATATGCCCGGGCATGGATTAAAAGGATATGTTCAAGGAAATATCTGGTTTATAGGAAATAAACGATTGCTTTTGCAACATAATATTTACATTCCTGAAGACCTTAAGGCTCATGCTGAGTCGCTTGAAGCAGATGCGGCTACAGTAATCTGGGTGGCATGCGGTCATTCAGTCATAGGCCTTGTGGCTGTAAGCGATCCGATTCGTCCGACTTCGTCCGATGCGATTTACAATATGAAGCAAATGGGGCTTGACGTATGGCTTCTGACCGGAGACAATGAAGCGACAGCTGCTGCCGTAGCTAAGATAGCCGGTGTATCAAACTGGCGTGCGTCTATGTTGCCTCAGGATAAGGCTGAATTTGTAGACATGTTGCAGCGTAGATATAACCGCAAAGTTGCAATGGTGGGCGACGGAATTAACGACAGCGCGGCTTTGGCTACCGCCACTCTTGGCATTGCCATGGGACAGGGGAGTGACATTGCAATGGATGTCGCAGGAATTACCATCATATCATCAGATTTACGCCGTATACCGATTGCCATCGGGCTTTCAAAACTGACTTTGCGGACAATCCGTCAGAATCTTTTTTGGGCGTTTATTTACAATGTGATAGCAATTCCTGTAGCAGCCGGTGTGCTTTATCCGCTGTGCGGATTCTTAATGAATCCTATGATAGCAGGTGCTGCGATGGCATTCAGTAGTGTAAGTGTTGTCGCTAATTCTTTGCTGTTGAACCGCAGGCGTATAACATTGCCTATTGTGCAGCTTCCTTTGCGACCTATAGAAGAATCCGATTTAACTCCAAAACCCAATATAATAATGAAGAAAGAATACAAAGTATCCGGAATGATGTGCGGACACTGCCGTGCTCATGTAGAGAAAGCGTTGAATTCCATTTCAGGTGTTAAGGCAACGGTAACACTTGAGCCTCCCGTCGCAACTGTCCAATTTGCCGATGGCGAATTGCCATTGGATGTTCTTCAGTCGGTTGTAAACGATAAGGCCGGAGAATATCAATTGAGCGAATAACGAACTATATTTCAAAGAGTGAATATGATTGTCAGGTAGTCAATATTCACTCTTTTTTTATTTGGGGTATTCTTAAAAACGATATTATGCTATCCCCATAGTGATATTTCTTATATGTAGAGGGCTTCAACTCCAAAGTTTTTTCGTATATTTGATGTAGTCTTGGGTTAATATTTTGACTACAAGGTTATTTTTGAGAATTCGCGTGAGGATGGGCAATGGATAAGAAATTGGTAGTGTGTTTGGTTACGCTATATTTCTCACGCTTTCAAATAACTCTTTTACTTTGATGCAAAGTTAGCATTTATTTTTGGATTACGCCTCATTTCGGGGCGTAATTCTCTTTTATATTGTCTTTTCCGCGTCGGGATAATAAAACTTCGATAAACCAGCAAAATCCAACGTTGCAAACTACGATAATTCGGCATATTTGATATGCGCGTACTACGATAAATCAGCATTCCGATTAAAAAAGTTGCTCTATATCAGCTTCATCATATCGGAGGTACGATAAAGATTTTCTCATTGAAAGCCTGCATCATAGCAGGTGTTACATTGGAAATATAACCTGCAAGGAGTGCAGACACCTCCGATGTGGCATGACCTACCGCATAGTCTATGTAAGCGGTCATGACCCCATGATGCGCCAATGCCGAGATAAACGAGTTGCGGGCATACTGGGGAGTGACACTTTGGATTCCGAGCGATTCGCATACGTACTTTATGTTCTTTGAGATGCGGCGGTTAAAGTCGTGAACACGGATTGCTTTCTGTTCATCAGTGACGGCATTGAGAAAAATATCAGGGAAAACCAGTTCACCGGGACTATATGGTGATGCATACACATCAAGCAATTGCCGTAACTGCGGAATTATCGGTACTGATGTTTCATCAAGCTGCTTGCCGATCCTGATTACTTGAAAACCTCCGCAAACGGTTATCACACTGAAATAGCGTATCTCCTTCTGAGTGCGTTTGCGTGTTTCAAGCACTTTCAGTTCCGCACCGCAGTGGGGGCATTTGCAACCTGCAAGAGTGTCGCACAGACTGCCGTTCTCGCTTTTCCATGAGTGTCCGCAGAACGAGCAGGTCAGAATTCCGCTTTTGGCTCGGTATGCGATATGTTCAATGCGGTGGCGATATGCCCAACGCTCTTGTGCCTCGGTTATGGGTCGCAGTGTGGCGGATAGTCTTGCCACCTCTTTTTGTATCTTGGTCTTGGGTTTCATAGCGGTAAAGTGTTAGAAGTCAAAAAGACTTGGTTGAACTTCGGTTGCCTGTTTTTTCTCGGTAGTTTTCTTTGGCTGTATAGGTTTGCGCATTTTCGCCATTTCCTCGTCACGCAGTCGGTTCATAGCGTCCTGCCGTGCCTTTTCCTTTTCTTCCTCGGTCAGCTCAACGGCGTGGTTGACTACCACCTTGCAGTTTGTCAAGGGTTTGCCGACCTCAATCTCGTTTTCTTCCCAATAATGGACTGCCATTCCGAAGATTTCATCATCGGTAAATCCATTGCAACCGCTTTTCTGCACTTGGTTGATTATGTAGTTCACGCAGTCATCCATTGATTTGGTGGGGTTTGCGAACTTGACGGCAAATAGGGCGTCATTCTCCGCCATACCTTCAAGGTATTCCCTGATGGTGTCGTTAAAGGCTCGTGTGCCTTTGTTTTCTCTTGTCGTTGCCATAGTCGTATGTGTTTAGAGTGTTGTGAGTATCATTTTTTCAATCTCAGTGCGGTTGAGTTCCGTGTGGAAAAGCCAGCTTATAAAAAGTCTGCGCCCCGCAGGTTTGAGTTCACGGTACAGCTCGCGGTATGTTGAGATGTTGCCGTTGAGATAGGTTTCTATCATATACTCGGCGATGTTGTCAACCTCGTAATATTTGGCTTGTTGTTCCCAAGTCTTTGAATGTCTTTTCGTTGCCATAGTCGTAAATCTTTTATAGTGTAGCTATCCAATAGATTATCCCTAATGCAGTGAGGATTGAGATTATCCACCCCACGCCTCGGAAAATCGGCTTTACAATCGCCCAAATCAGCAGGCCTACTATCGCCCCGAGGATTATCCCAACCACCTTTGCCCCCTTTTTTAATGCGGTATGAGCTGGTGAAGGAGTGAAGCTCGAATTTTTAATATGTCTGTCGTTCAGTGTCATAAGGCGATATTTTTTTTAATGCGTATAATCGCTGTTTGAAGTTTGTTCGCTCGATGACACTCTTGCACGCAGGGCGGCAAAGGGGTGTTCGGCACTTGCCGGAAAAAATACAAGCCGCAGGTCTGGAGATTTTTTCCAGCAAATGCGAAAGAATACCCCGGCCCTGCGTGTTCATCTTTACGAGCGAATAAACTTTGAACTTCGTTTATACTCAGCATGAAACATAGAGCCAGCGCAGCCCCGCAGGGTGACACAGAACGGCAGACATACGGAAAATGAAATAATTATGAGATAGACTATGCCGACCCCGGTCAAGAGCAAGTATGTGGCGGCCGTCGTTCATGTAGCTTGCGGAGTGATCGGAGGCTGTCACTTTCTTGCTCCCGGGGTCCTGAATATAAATGCGGAGTGGCGTTGCGGCTCAAATCCTTGTTCAAGAGCCGGCGTTAAGAACACGGACTGCCGATTGAGAGTCTTGCGAGAGCGACATCCCTGTCGCAATCCCGCAAGGCGTATGAAGCAGTCGGTGTTTAGCCTGCTCCCATAGTCGGAGTGCGGTCAATGGGTGTCAGGCGCAGACCGTCACCTTTTGACGGCACTCCGACGCCAACACGAGCCGCTACGCCTCTCCCCATTTTCGCAGTGAAACATATATATTCAAGTGTGGCCTTGAAAGCTATTTAAGAATTAGGAATGAACACTACGAAAATGTCCTTTCAAAAATAACGGGGTGGTTACTTCATTATAAGTGTAGTTCATTTTAAGATTATTTTGGACTATGAATATTGTGAAATTGTCCAGAAACAACTAACTTTGTAATGAACTATCGAAGTTGTGTAGCGACACTACTTCGGCAAAATTAGATTATTGAAAAATCTTGAATAATAAAGGTGCCTCTATGGTGGTTTAGTGCCTATTATAGAAGCGTTAAATATTTGAACCACACTCGTTTAGCCATTAGCTGATAGAGCAAGTGGGACCACTTAAAACAGTTTATCCTAAGATTGAGGATAAACTGTTTTTGTTTTTAGTGATAACCGGTTAACATTATTCTCTTATATGACACTTATTGACGGCAAAAAAGTCGCCGACGAAATCAAACAGGAGATTGCAGCCACTGTAGAGAAGATGGTGGCTGAAGGTAAGAAACGTCCTCATCTGGCTGCCATACTTGTAGGACACGATGGCGGTAGTGAGACTTATGTGGCCCATAAGGTGCGTGCGTGTGAGCAGTGCGGTTTCACATCCACTCTCATTCGCATGGAAGACGATGCAACCGAGGCCCAGCTGCTTGAGGCTGTAGAACGTCTCAACAATGACCCGGATGTCGATGGTTTTATCGTGCAGCTTCCTCTCCCGAAGCATATATCGGAGCAGAAAGTAATCGAGGCGATTGATTACCGCAAGGATGTCGATGGCTTCCATCCGATTAATGTAGGGCGTATGTCCATAGGTCTGCCCTGTTATCTTTCGGCTACTCCGGCAGGTATAATCGAGCTTCTTGCCAGATATGAGATCCCCACAAAGGGTAAACATTGTGTGGTACTTGGCCGTAGCAACATAGTAGGAAAGCCTGTCGCATCGCTTATGATGCAAAAGCATATCCCCGGCGATGCCACAGTGACTGTATGTCATAGTGCTACCGTTAATCTCAAGGAGATATGCCGTGAGGCCGATATTATTATCGCCGCTCTCGGCCAGCCCGGTTTCGTCACCGCCGACATGGTAAAACCCGGTGCTGTGATTGTCGACGTAGGCACAACCCGTGTACCCGATGCAACACGCAAGAGCGGTTTCCGCCTGCGCGGAGATGTTGATTTCGACAACGTCGCTCCTTTGTGCAGCTATATCACACCTGTGCCGGGTGGGGTAGGTCCGATGACCATCTGCTCCCTGATGAAGAATACACTTCTTGCCGGACAGGGAGCGATATATCCGCGTAACTGAGAATCCGGGGTAATCATATACGTGTTTTGCGCGATGACGATTCTATCATGCCTGCTACTGTCGCTCGCCTCCATGCTTTCGTGGGGTGAGCAGGCCTCATCGGTCGATTTGGTGTTTGCCGGAGATGCCATGCAGCATCAGGCTCAGATTGACGCTGCTCGTCGCGCTGACGGCACATATGACTACTCTCAATGTTTTTCAGAGATTTCTCCTTATATAAAGGGAGCCGATTACGCAGTAGTAAATCTTGAGACTCCTCTCGGGGGCGCTCCATACACAGGCTATCCATGCTTCAGCGCCCCCGACGAATATCTTGATGCTTTATCCTCGGCCGGATTCGATATGATGCTCACGGCCAATAATCACACTCTTGATCGGCGTGACCGAGGACTTGTGCGCACACTCGACCGTCTTGACGCATCGCCGGTTGACCATTTGGGCACATACCGCAATGCTGCCGAACGCGACTCCGTATTGCCGCTATTGCGTGACATTGCAGGGTTTCGTATCGCGTTCCTTAATTATACTTACGGTACCAACGGCATAACGTTGCGCACCGATGCCGTTGTCGACTATATCGACCGTAGCCGGATATCCTCTGATATAAGGCTCGCACGCATGAAGGGTGCCGAGGTGGTAGTGGTGTGTATGCATTGGGGAGAAGAGTATCAGCTTCAGCCAAATGCCACGCAGCGCTCGTTGGCTGATTTTCTTGTAGACAATGGCGCGGATGTCGTGATTGGAGGGCATCCCCATGTGATACAGCCAATGGAGATGCGCACGGATTCCCTCGGACGACGTGCTCTCGTAGTGTATTCGCTCGGTAACTTCATTTCCAACATGCGTACGCGTGATACCCGTGGAGGAGCTGTAGCGCATGTACGTCTGACACGCGACCTGCTTGGCCGTGCTGTCGTGGACACTGCCGATTACCGGTTGTTCTTTACAGTGCCGCCGACTCCGGCTGTGCCCAACTTCCGGCTGATTCCGGTCGAGGTCGTGTCCGACCCTTCACGCACAGATATACCCGTGCAGTGGCGCAACGCATGCTCCGATTTCACCCGAAGCGTCGAGTCCGTATTCCGCCGGTATAATAAAGATGTTCAGCGCGATTCATCATCTTTGCGTCCACGCATTTTTCCTCTTCCTGCCATAAATCTTTCCGACCACACTATTCCGTTGCGTGCATTCGTCGAATTTGCCGACGATAAATAGTGGCGATTTATTTTTGTCTTTCGGGAAACATTCGCTAAATTTGGGCATTGACCAAAATCTTTTCCCGATGAAATACGCTCAATTGCCGTGTGAAACCAAATCAAGGCCGTTGCCGTTTTATCTGGCCATGGAGGAGTATCTTGCCGGACTTCAGTGCGATGACGAACTTTTCTTTATGTGGCAGGTTGCTCCTACTGTAATTTTCGGTCGCAACCAGCGTATCGAGAGCGAGGTTGACGTAGATTATTGCAAAAGCCATGGCATACAGTTCTTCCGCCGCAAGAGTGGAGGCGGATGTGTATATGCCGACGGCGACAACATAATGTTTAGCGCGATAATGCCTCGAAGCAGTGATGTTTCCACAATGTTCTCGAGATATACGCAGATGGTGGTTGATATGTTGGCCTCTCTTGGATTTGACGCATGCGCCTCGGGGCGCAACGATGTCCTGGTCGGCGGCCGTAAGGTATCAGGCAATGCCGTATATATGCTTCCCGACAAATGTATCATTCATGGCACTATGCTGTTTGATACCAATCTGCAGCATATGATTAATGCAATTTCTCCCTCCGGGGCCAAACTTGATGCACGCGGTATCTCGTCGGTAAAAAGCCGTATCACCACTCTCCGCTCCAATAAGCCGGAACTTGATATCTCAGAATTCAAGAAATATGCGAGGCATGCTTTTTGTGGCGACGAGGTATTTGCCTTGACTCCATCTGATGTAGTCGGCATCTATCACCGTTCGCTGGAGTACTACCATCCGTCATGGATATATGGCGATAGCGTGAGCGATACCCATTCCCACGTAAGGCGTATAGAAGGAGTGGGGGAATTCAGAGTATGTGTCTCAACCCATCTCGACTGTATAGATAATGTGTCAATTTCCGGCGATTATTTTCCGTTGGCCGACGTTGACAGACTATTGTTGCGTCCACTCCGGGGGTGCAGATACAATCCCGAGGCTGTGGCAGGCAGGCTTGCCGAGCTGCCTACTGACACATCGGCAGTAATAATGTCGCTTACGCGTGAAGCATTTGTCTCGCTTTTGTTTGAATGAACAGGAGCGACAACAGTCCGTAATGTCATGAGAAATCTTGCGTAAGACGGTTTTTTGATAGCGTTTTACGAATTAAATAATCAACCTAAATATAATGATGGAAACACAAGAAAACAAACCTACCTGCCTCCACTCGCGCCACATCGGGCTCGGTGCGCTTATGTCGCCATTCGGGGGATTCCACATGCCTATACAGTATGAAGGAATCGTCGAGGAACATAATGCAGTGCGCAATGCCTGCGGTGTGTTCGATGTGAGTCATATGGGCGAGATGTGGGTCAAGGGGCCTGATGCCATGCGCTTCGTCAATCATATTTTCACTAACGATGTCGCTGTCGGACAATCCGGAAAATGTTTCTACGGCATGATGCTAAACGAGCAAGGTGGCGTTGTCGATGATTTGCTTGTATATAAATTATCGGATACCGAATTCTTCCTTGTGTTCAATGCCGCCAATATAGAAAAAGACCGACGCTGGATTTCCACCCATGCTGAGGGATATGATGTGACACTTGAGGATTTATGTGACACTCTTGGCGAAATCGCCGTGCAGGGGTCTTTGGCTGAGGAAGTGATAGAAAACGTACTTTCATTGCCGTGTGCCGACCTCGGATTTTATACATTCCGATGCACGACATGGCGCGACAGTGAAATAATCGTTTCGCGTACCGGATATACCGGCGAAGACGGATTCGAGATATACGCCTCACATGAAGTGATATGTACTATGTGGGATGCGCTTATTGAGTCGGGGCGTTGTGCTCCATGCGGACTTGGATGCCGCGATACACTGCGCTTCGAGGTCGGACTCCCTCTTTATGGCGATGAACTTGACGAAGACATATCGCCTGTCGAAGCCGGCCTCTCTATCTTTGTCAAGCTCGACAAAGAGGGCGGATTCATCGGTCGCGATGCGGTTGCCGGCGTTAAAGAGAAGGGGCCTAAGCGCCGCCTTGTAGGAATCGAACTCTCCGACCGAGCTATTCCCCGTCATGGCTATGATGTGCTTGATGCCGATACGGATTGCGTCATAGGCCATGTCACTACCGGCTATCACGCTATATCAATGGATAAATCCGTGGCGATGGCTCTGATTGAGGCATCATATGCAGCTATTGATACCCCGGTGAAGATACGTATACGGCGCAAGACATTCCCGGGGCGCGTAGTGAAAAAACGTTTCTACGACAAACATTATAAAAAATAGATTTCTGATTGAATCATAAATAATCAAATTCCCATGAGCAAGACTTATTATTCTCCGACCCACGAGTATATTACTGTAGAAGGCAACACAGGCATGATCGGCATAACCGATTATGCGCAGCAACAGCTTGGAAACGTAGTTTATGTCGATCTTCCTGAAGTCGACGACGAGGTTGTGGCCTCGCAGGATTTCGGCGGTGTCGAAAGTGTGAAGGCGGCCTCCGACCTTATCTCCCCGGTAAGCGGTACTGTGATTGAAGTCAACGAGGAGCTTGCCGACAATCCTGGTCTCATAAACAAGGACGCCATGAACACTTGGATTATAAAGGTTGAACTTTCCGACCCTTCAGAACTTGAAGGGCTGCTCGACGAGGCCGGCTATCGCGCATTGATAGGCTGACCTGTTTACTAATTCGGGTTACATAATCTTTACCGTCATGGCTTATCATCACTATTTCCCTCACACTGACGAGGATGTTGCCGCCATGCTCGCCCGTTGCGGCATGACGTCGCTCGACCGGCTTTATGACGACATCCCGGAGGAACTGCTGCTCGGACGTGAGTACAATCTCCCTGCGGCGAAGTCTGAAAAGGAGGTGCGCGATTTATTCGCCTCTCTTGGAGCCGAGAACCACACTCTCACATGTTTCGCGGGGGCAGGCTACTATGACCATTACACTCCGGCGGCCATTCCGTCGATTCTTTCGCGCTCTGAGTTTCTGACGGCCTACACTCCTTACCAGCCGGAGATTTCCCAGGGCACTCTGCAGTATATATTCGAGTATCAGACAATGATGGCGGCGCTTACAGGAATGGAGGTCAGCAACGCATCAATGTACGACGGCGCTACCGCTGCGGCCGAAGCGATGCTGATGATGGTGGCGTCGTCACGCAAGCGCAATCGTGTGCTTGTGAGCGCCACAGTGCTTCCGCAAGTGCGTGCCGTGATGGCTACGTATGCGCATTATCATGGCATAGTACTTGATGAGGTGCCTGCAACCGAAGGTGGTGTCACCAATCGCGAAGCTCTTTCAATGATGCTTGCACAAGGCGATGTGGCAGGTGTGCTTGTGGCCACTCCCAACCGTTTCGGCATACTTGAAGATTATACCGGGCTTGCCGATGAGGCACATTCCGCCAAGGCACTTCTTGCCATGTATGCCAATCCGTCGGCTCTTTCCGTAATCAAGACTCCGGGAGAATGGGACGCCGACATTGCGTGTGGCGATGCTCAGCCGCTCGGCATGCCGTTGAACTATGGTGGCCCGTATCTCGGGTTCCTCTGTTGCAAGAAGGCCCATATACGCAAACTTCCGGGCAGAATAGTCGGCGCGACTGTCGACGGCAACGGTCAGCGTGTGTTTGTGCTCACTCTTCAGGCTCGCGAACAGCATATACGTCGCGAGAAAGCCACAAGCAATATATGTTCCAACCAGGGACTGATGGCCCTGTTTGCTACTGTATATCTCTCGCTTATGGGACCCGATGGCATGCGGGAGATAAATGAGGCGGGAGCCGCCAATGGCCGATGGCTGCTCGAAAGAATCGAGGCTACCGGAAAGGCCCGCATGGCATGGCCCGATGCTCCATGGCTCAACGAGTTTGTACTTGACACGGATGCTCCCGTCGATGATATTATTTCCGGGGGCATAGACCGAGGTGTGCTCCCCGGAGTAAAAATCAGCGACCACAGGATTCTTGTGGCTGTAACTGAGATGCGCACTGAAACCGAGATGCAATCATTGGTCGATATAATCGCATCAATCTGATTGCCTGTAACACTTAGAGCTTGTTTAATAATAAATGTTGCCGCCAGGGTCGTATAGCTTGAGTCGATTTTCGACATGTGCCGAAGGAGTGTACTTTATGTACATGACTGAGGAACAGGGCGAAAAGCGGCCAAGATATACGAGACAAAAGGTAACTTTATAACCTATACAATCTCTTGGCTGCTTGTAAGGTAAATGCAAAAATATATCAACTATATGAAACAAATTACCTCTCGTCGGCCATTCGCCGGCATATTTCCGCCCGTTCTTCGGTCGTTATGGAGCCCCATAACTCCCTCATCACAAGCGGAAATCTGCCCGACGACTGACCGCCCTGACGGTAACATTTATTATTAAACAAGCTCTTATAGCTATGAACAGGAAATTATACAGCAATCTTATATTTGAGTTGTCGCGGAACGGACGCCGCGGCGCTACTCTCCCGCCTCATGCCTCAGCCCACGGGCTTGATTCCATCCCCGCATTGCTCATGCGCTCGCAGGCTCTGCCTCTCCCACAGGTCGACGAGCCGGCCGTTGTGCGTCATTATACCAACATGAGCACCAACAACTTCGGAGTCGACACCGGTTTCTATCCGTTGGGTTCGTGTACAATGAAGTACAATCCTAAAATCAACGAGGAGATGGCCTCACAGCCGGCATTTGCATCGCTTCATCCGATGCAGCCTGACACTACTACACAGGGAGCATTGCGGTTGTACTGGATTTTGCAACGCATGCTCTCCGAAATCGGAGGTATGGCGGAGTTTACGCTTAATCCGTATGCCGGAGCACACGGAGAACTTACCGGTCTGATGGTGATTCGAGCCTACCATGAGCAACGCGGCGATACTCGCCGAACCAAAGTCATAGTGCCCGATTCGGCTCACGGAACCAACCCTGCAAGTGCCGCAGTAGCCGGACTGTCGGTAGTGGAGGTCAAAAGTCTGTCCGATGGCACGGTGGATATCGATGCCCTGCGCCCTCTGCTCGACGACACTGTGGCTGCCATGATGATGACCAATCCCAACACACTCGGCATGTTTGAGCGCAATATTCCGGAAATCGCACGTATGGTGCATGATGCCGGTGCTCTGATGTATTATGATGGGGCCAATCTTAATCCACTGATTGGCAAATGCCGTCCGGGCGATATGGGATTTGATGTAATGCATGTGAATCTTCACAAGAGTTTCTCCACTCCGCATGGCGGAGGCGGCCCCGGCTCCGGTCCGGTGGGAGTACGTGCCGGGCTTGAGCATCTGCTACCCAATCCGCGTGTGGTGCGTAATGCCGATGATACATTTTCGGTAGTTGAGAGCGAAGAATCCCTTGGCAGGATTAGCGGCACGCTCGGCAATTTTGCCGTGCTGCAGCGCGCTCTTTCATATCTGCTTACTCTCGGACGCGAAGGGCTGGCCATGGTAGGGCCTCTTGCCACACTCAATGCCAACTATATAAAGGAATCGTTGCGCGACCTCTATCTCCTGCCGGTAGATGGAGTATGCAAGCATGAATTTGTATTCGACGGATTGCGTGACAAGTCGGGTGGGGTGACGACACTGCATGTCGCCAAACGTCTGCTTGACTACGGCTATCATGCCCCGACCATATATTTCCCCCTGCTGTTTCATGAGTCGCTTATGATTGAGCCTACCGAAACCGAATGTCTTGAGACCATCGACAGTTTTATAGCTGCCATGCGCGAGATTGCCGAGGACGCTTCATTGCGTCCGGAATTCGTCAAGGGTGCCCCTTACGAGACCCCTGTGGCTCATGCCGACGATACTGAAGCGGCTCTTCATCCAAAGGTTACATTCTTTGACTTGTAATAGCTCCTTTATATGGACCACAAGGAATTTGACAATATAATAATAGGCGCAGGCCCTGCCGGAATGCGGGCCTGCGCTATTGCCCGACAGAGGGACGAGAGCGTGTGCGTGGTCGAACGCAGAGAGGTAGGTGGCACATGCCTCAATCGCGGCTGCATACCCACAAAGGCTCTTGTCCAGTCGGCATCGGTGATATCTGTTGTCGCATCAGCCTCCGGCTTCGGTGTCGGGATAGCGGGAGAGATACAGCATGACTATTCCGTAGCATCCGCCCGTAAGGATGAGGTGGTGGCTTCGTTGCGAAAAGGCGCAGAAATGTCGATAGGCGCCGGGATTGTAGTATATGGTGATGCACGTATAGTTTCTGCCGACACGGTAGAGGTCGGAGGTACGTTGCTGCATGCTGCAAAGCGGATGATAATTGCCTCCGGCTCACGACCTGCACGGCTCCGTGTGCCGGGCGCTGAACTTGCTATAACGAGCGATGAATTTCTGCGCCTGACCGAACTTCCCTCTGAACTCGTGGTAATCGGCGGTGGAGTGATAGGTATGGAGTGTGCATGCATAGCCCATGCTTTCGGCTGTAAGGTGACGGTGGTGGAATATTGTCGGGAGATACTTCCAGGCCTTGACGCAGAGATGGCCAAGCGCTTGCGCTCGATGCTGTCGCGCCGTGGCGTGACTGTCGTTGTCGGTGCTCAGGTAACATCGCTGGAGTCGACCGTGCAAGGGGAGATAACCGTAACATATGCCGACCGGCGTGGTGACCATACGCTGACAGCTCCGATGGTTATGATGGCTACCGGACGCCGTGCGGTAGTTCCTGACGGGTTGACCGATACCGGTGTTGTGCTTACGGCCTCGGGGGCTGTGTCCACTGATGACAGCATGCTGTCATCGGTACCGGGCATCTATGCCATAGGCGACTGTAACGGACGCCTTATGCTTGCGCATGCAGCCTCTGCCCAGGCTGAAGTAGCCATGGGTGTGCGCGATTCTGTCGAGAGTGTACCGTCCATTGTGTTCACGTTGCCTGAGTGTGCTCAGGTTGGTACGTTGACTTCCGACACTCCCGGTGCGCTGATTACCGGCAAAGCGATGTATGGAGCCAACGGCATGGCTTCGGCTATGGGCCAGACTGAAGGTTTTGTTAAGGTAGCGGTAGATGCTGCAACCCGTCGTATTGCCGGATGCTGTGCTATAGGGGCCGGAGCCGATGCAATAGTGCAGGAAGCGTCGATAGCGATGGCCGGTGACATGACAGCCGACACTCTGCGCACACGTGCGGTGTTTGCACATCCTACGCTCTCCGAACTGCTGTTGTCGGCGTTGCCACTCTGAGAATAGTCCGGTTTACGGATTGAGATGGACCAGTACGATACGTATTTCGTTGAATGACACCTTATTACGTAGCCTTTCCCTGATTTCGGTAAGTGTCGGCACGCCACCGAAATTTTCAACGGCTTTGGTTATGCTGTCGATGGTACTGTCGTCAAGCAGGTCGTGGATATCAAGTTTTCCTTCCTGCATAGCCTTGGTAAGGTGAGTCCATATTGTAGACTCCGCCAGGCCGCGGCGTTCGGCTATTGCAGTCGGGGTGAGTCCGTCGCCGAACATACGGAAACTTTCTATCCACGATGCTTCCTTAGGCTCTTTTGGGGGCTTCTCTTTCTTCACTTTCACCACCTTGGGCATCTTCTCGACCGGTTCTGCCGGCTGACTGACGTCCGGGTGCGATGTCGATGCGGCTGACGTTTTGGCGCTCTTTGCCGTGGACTTACGGCGTGTGATTTTCTTCGACTTGTCGCGTGTGGCCTCGGCAATGGCTCTCTGCTTATTGTTGAGATAGCCCGGTATTGTGAATCCCTCGCGGGCGATTGCATCGAGCAGAAGTAGCCGTGCTTTGGTGGTCTGAAAGAGGTCGGTCACGAGTTCTTTGAATCGCGATGCCGTAGTCTTGTTGCTGATTGACACATCGGTGATGCGTTCAAACATAGGTTCGAATAGTTTGAGCAGAGTGTCGTGGAAATATGTTGCACTGCGTTTTACCCTATCGAGAGTCGCGTCGGAGTGCAGGTCGGCGTCGCTCATGCGCCGCAGTACCGGGAGCCATTTGTCGGCGACTTCAAGCACTTGTGTGCGCAGGTCGGTGACCAGTTCGCGGTGTATTGTCACGATTTGTGGATACGTGCGCCGGCAATGCTCTCCGACAAACCGTGCAAGGCGCTCCTCACATTGCCATATGGCGCCGAGCGAGAACAGTTCGGTCACAAGCATGCGGAAGTATGCTTCCTTTATCATCGGCAGCCGCTCGATGCTTCGCGCCGCTTCGTCCTGCTGCCGGCTGACATACTCCGACACTCTGGTGTCGGTCATTATGGCTTCCGGTGTGATAGGGGTCGCGAGTACCATCCCTTCAAGCGATTTGCACCGGCTTAGAGCTACATACACCTGTCCCGGAGCAAACGACGACCCTGCGTCGATTATCGCATGCTCGAATGTCAGCCCCTGGCTCTTATGTATGGTGATTGACCATGCAAGTCGTATGGGGAATTGTGTGAACGTGCCCTGTATATCTTCGGTAAGCTCACCGGTGGCATCGTCTACACGATAGCGTGTGTTCTGCCATTCGGCAGTGGAGACCTCGATGGCTTCATCGCCGCAAGCTACCGTTATCTTGTCTTTCTGCAGATTTACGATATGTCCTATCTTACCGTTGTAATACAGGCGTGCGGGTGACGGGTCATTACGTACAAACATCACCTGGGCACCGGCCTTCAGCGTGAGTTCTGATGCTGTCGGAAATGATGTCTCGGGGAATGTGCCTTTTACCTCGGCATGGTATGTCACCGACGGTGAGGCAATGCGCGAGAGACAATCATTGTTATAGCGGTCGGCAAAGGAATTGTGTGTTGTGAGGCGTATATATCCAGAACCCTGTGGCGCGATGAATTCCGGGATGTATCGCGAGTTGAGAATACCGATGTCTTCACGTCCGAGATTTCCGGTACGTATGTGATTGAGCAGATTGATAAATGTGAGGTTCTGCTGTCGGTATACTTTTGTGAGCTCGATGGTGACGTAATCAATCTGTTGCAGTGCACGGCTGCTGAAAAAGTAGGGGGTGGGGTAATGCGGAGCCAGCAACTCCTCGTCCTGCGGAGTCATGATTGGAGAAAGTTGCTGGAGGTCGCCTATCATCATAAGCTGTACGCCGCCAAACGGGCGACTGTCGCGGCGGTATTTGCGCAGAGCGTTGTCGATGGCGTCGAGCAGGTCGCTACGCACCATTGATATCTCATCGATGACCAGCAGGTCGAGCATGCGGATTATGCGCAGCTTGTCGCGGGAGAAACTGAACTTGTCGCGTATCTCTATTCCGGGAATATATGGAGAAAGCGGGAGTTGGAAAAACGAGTGTATTGTAACGCCGCCTGCATTGATGGCCGCCGCACCTGTAGGCGCGACAACTACAATTGATTTGGAACTATGCTGTTGCAGATTGCGCAGGAATGTGGTTTTGCCCGTTCCAGCCTTACCTGTAAGAAAAATGCTTGTGTGGGTATGCTCGGCAAATTCCCATGCCCGTTGCAGTTCCTCGTTCTGTTCCATACTGCAAAGTTACATATTATGGTGCAATTACAGTGATATTTGCCGCTGCCAATTGATTCAGGTACACAAAATTTATCCAACACTATCGTACTGAATCGACTATAAATGAATATCTTTGTGATATGGATATTATAAAGAGAAAAATAAGAAGAGCCATCGTGTCGATTACAATGTTGCCGTGTTTCGTCGTATGTGCCGGTGCTGAGTCTCGCGATACGGTCCGCGTGGCCGATTTCGGTGCGGTGGCCGATTCGTATGTAAACGCGGTGGAGGCTATCCAAAGAGCGATTGATGCATGCAGGGAGAAGCCCGGGGCAGTCCTGTCGTTTGCTCCCGGACGTTACGATATATGGCCTGAGGGAGCTGTGCGTAAAGAGATATACATCTCCAATACCTCGTCGGAGGTAGAATGCCCGTCGAAGATTAAGACCATAGGACTACATATGTATGGCCTGGATGGAATCACTGTAGAGGGGAATGGCGCTACTTTGATGATGCATGGCTCTATTACCCCTATTGCAGTGGATTCATGTGTGGATGTCACATTGTCGGATTTCGCAGTGGATTTTGAAAGGCCGGGTGGTTCCGAACTGACCTACACCCGTGTGGCACCCGGAAAAATCATTGTAGGCACTCACCGCGACACGAGGTATGATATAAGAGGCCGACGTCTGCGGCTGATTGGCGAAGGGTGGTGTACGGAGATACCCCACTGTATTAAGTATACACCTTCGGACCGTCATTTTCAGTATTCGCATGACTGGGGCGTGCTGTCGGGGTGTGATGTCGAGGAGCTATCGCCGGGTAGTCTTCAATTTGACGTTCCCGAGGATTTCCGTCCTGAGGAAGGCGCCACGCTCACCATACGTGATATAATCCGCCGGGAGGTGGGCATGCTGAATATACACAGCCGCAATACCCGACTGGAGAATCTTGATATACGATATATGCACGGGCTCGGTATCGTGAGCCAGTACAGTACTGATGTCACGCTCAGAAATGTAAACTGCATGCCCGATTCGGAGTCGGGACGAATACTCGCCTCTTCTGCCGATTTTGTCCACTTCTCGGGATGTCGCGGGCATATAGATATTGTCGACTGCAACTTTGCGGGAGCTCAGGATGACGTAATCAATGTGCACGGAACCAATCTGCAGGTGACGTCGGTAAACGGAGAGCATGGCCTTACCGCTCGCTTCATGCATCATCAGAGCTATGGTTTCAGAGCGTTTCATGTCGGTGATACCGTGGCATTTGTCAATCCGGCTACAATGAGGCGCGATGCCATTGCCGTAGTTTCAGGTGTGAGAATGGATAAGGAAAATCCTCGGGAAATCGGACTGACGTTTGATGCTCCGCTTCCGGCAGGATGCATATCGCCTGGTACGACCTGTGTCGAGAATCTTACATGGACACCTTCGCTCCATGTGAGCGGATGCACGATGACGAGAATCAGTACACGTGGCATTCTGGCTACCACTCCACGTCGGATTGTGATAGAGAACAATCGTTTCGAGAGGATTGCCGGTACTGCAATCCTTATCGAATCAGATGCCCGCGACTGGTATGAGTCGGGGCCCGTCTGTGACATGACTGTACGCAACAATTTGTTTGTCGATTGCGGGTACAATAATAGTATGAATGGCGCCACGATTGCCCTGAATTCATCGAATACAGAGGTCAGCTATGATAATATAGTGCATTCGGGGGTTGCGATTACGGACAACCGGATAGAAATATCAGGCGAGAGGCCCGTAGTATATGCCAAGTCGACAGGTAATCTGAAATTCTCGGGCAATACGGTGGCAGGCACAGACACCCCGCTATTCATACTGCGCGGTTGTGCTGATGTTGTGATTTCCGGCAACGTGATGGGTACTCCTCGTGTCGAAAATACTGATTGCCGTAATGTGAAAGTTTCAGGTAATATTCGTGACTGACTGTTGCAGCGACATATCCTATGGATAACAGACAGCGAAGTTATATAGCCATTGACCTGAAATCGTTTTATGCCTCGGTCGAGTGTGTCGACAGAGGGCTTGACCCTCTTGACGCCAATCTCGTGGTAGCCGACTCTTCGCGCACGCAGAAGACAATATGCCTGGCGGTATCTCCGAGGATGAAAGAGTACGGGCTGAAGGGGCGTCCTCGTCTCTTTGAAGTCGTGCAGCGCATACGTGAAGTAAATATCGCGCGTAGCCGCAATGCTCCAGGTGGTAAATTTACCGGTAGGTCATATTCGGCCATGGAGCTTGCGTCGCATCCGGAAATGGCTGTTGACTATGTGGTGGCAAAACCTCGTATGGCCGAGTATTTGCGCAAGAGCGCCCAGATATACAAGGTGTATCTGCGATACATCTCGCCGGAGGACATTCATGTCTATTCGATTGATGAGGTGTTTATCGATGTCACCTCGTATCTTCGCAGTTACGGTGTCACTCCCCACGAACTTGCTCTTAGGATTATACGCGACGTGCTGGCTACTACCGGCATCACTGCTACGGCGGGAATCGGCACGAATATGTACCTGTGTAAGGTGGCTATGGATATCGTGGCAAAAAAGATGGCTCCAGACAAGGATGGAGTTCGCATCGCCGAACTTGATGAGATGAGTTACCGGCATATGCTGTGGGACCATCGTCCGCTGACTGACTTCTGGCGTATAGGTCGCGGTATCTCGCGCCGTCTTGAACAATATGGAATAACAACGATGGGCGATGTGGCGAGATGCTCGATAGACAATGAGGAATTGCTCTATTCTATGTTCGGGGTGAATGCCGAGCTGCTGATTGACCATGCCTGGGGGTGGGAACCTGTGACGATGGATATGGTAAAGGCATATCGCCCGGAAAACCGCTCGATGGGGAGCGGCCAGGTATTGAGTTGTGCGTATACGGCAGATAAGGCTCGTGTAGTCGCGCTTGAGATGGCCGAGACTCTGTCGCTGGAACTTTTCCGCAAGGGATGCGTGACCGACAGGATTATGCTTGGGGTGGGCTATGATGCGTCATCGCTGACTGATCCGGATATTGCAATGCGGTACCACGGGCGAGTATCCTCTGATTTTTATGGACGCCCAGTGCCTTATCACACCCATGTTACAGCCAATCTGTCGGAGTATACGTCATCGACAAGCATGATTGTGCAGGCGGTGTCAGAGCTGTTTGACGGGTCGGTAAACCATGATTTGCTTGTGAGGCGCCTGACAGTCACTGCCATTCGTGTGGCTGATGAAAAGACAATGCATAGGTCCGGCTCAGATACGAGCCAGCTGGAATTGTTTGTGGACTATGACAAACTGCAGGCCGAGCGGAAAGAGAAGGAACAGAAGATGAAGCGTGAGCGCAGTCTGCAACAGGCGCTATTGAGAATCAAAGACACATATGGCAAAAACGCCATACTGCGTGGTCTCAATTATGCGGAGGGAGCAACTCAGCGTGAGCGTAATTTCCAGATAGGAGGACATAAGGCATGAGCAAGTATGATGATATAATAGATATGCCACGGCATGTGTCGGCAGTGCGCAGACCGATGTCTACGGAGGCTCGTGCCGCACAGTTCGCGCCATTTGCGGCGCTGACAGGACATGATGAGATACTCAGTGATACCGTGCGTGTCAACGAGAGGGAATATGAAAGTGAACCCGATGATTTTTCGGAATCCACCGGAGGATGCCGTATGTATCCATATGATGCATCCGTGGATGAATGATAGATGGAAATTTTGTATCTTTGCAGTAAAATAAAATATACCGGATATGAGAGAATGGACTACTATCAAGGAGTATGAGGATATACTCTTTCAGCAATATGGCGGAATAGCCAAGATAACAATCAACCGGCCTCAGGTGTACAATGCGTTTCGCCCTAAGACCAATGAGGAGATGCTCGACGCGATGGCCATATGCCGCGAACGCGCAGATATCGGAGTGATAGTGCTCACCGGTGCCGGCGACAAGGCATTCTGCTCAGGCGGCGACCAGAAGGTGAAAGGAATCGGTGGGTATATCGACGACAATGGAGTGCCGCGTCTCAATGTGCTTGACCTCCATAAGGCCATACGCAGCATCCCTAAGCCTGTTATCGCTATGGTCAACGGCTATGCCATAGGTGGCGGCCATGTGCTGCATGTGGTGTGCGACCTTACAATCGCCTCGGAAAATGCACGGTTCGGGCAGACCGGCCCGAAAGTGGGCAGTTTCGACGCCGGCTTCGGCTCAAGCTACCTGGCCCGTTGCGTAGGTCAGAAGAAGGCTCGCGAGATATGGTTTCTCTGTCGTCAATACACGGCGAAGGAGGCTGAGGAGATGGGTATGGTCAATAAGGTTGTGCCGTTCGAACGTCTCGAAGATGAAACAGTGGAGTGGTGTGAGACCATACTTAAGCGTAGTCCGATGGCTATACGTATGATTAAGCGTGCTCTTAATGCTGAACTTGACGGACAGCGCGGTATGATGGAATTTGCCGGCGACGCTACATTGCTTTATTATCTTATGGCCGAGGCTCAGGAGGGGAAGAATGCATTCCTTGAGAAACGCGACCCCGATTTCAGCAAGTTTCAGAAATTCCCAGGCTGACAGTGAAAGCTGAATACTGTCGTTACCGGCTCGTGTTTCATGAGCCGGCAATCACATCGCGCGATGTGATGACCGATAAGGAGACTTACTTTATCCGTATTTCCGACGAGCGACGTCCGGGGATATACGGAATCGGTGAATGTGCTCTTTTCCGTGGACTGAGTGCTGACGATACTCCCGATTATGAGGATATGCTGGCACAAGTCTGCGCGGATATCTCCCGGCAGGGTCTTACTGCATTCGTGCCGTCGGACAGCAGTTCCATACGGTTCGGTGCTGAGAGCGCGTTGGCCGACCTGCGCAACGGCGGCCGCAGACTTCTTTGGCCGGGGAGATGGACCCGCGGTGAAATCGCTATCCCTATCAACGGACTTATATGGATGGGAAGCCATGACCGCATGCTGGCGAGAATCGACGAGAAGATTGAAGCGGGATTCAGGTGTATAAAGCTGAAAATAGGCGGCATACGATTTGATGAGGAGCTGAATTTGATAAATCATATAAGGGAGCGCTATGCGCCGGAGGAGCTGGAATTGCGTCTCGACGCCAATGGCTCTTTCACGCCTGCGGACGCGTTGTGTAATCTCCGGGCGCTTGCGCCTTATGGCATACACTCGATAGAGCAACCTATAAAGGCCGGACAGACTGAGGCCATGGCTGAGATATGTCGGAAGAGCCCTATTCCCGTAGCGCTTGACGAGGAACTTATCGGATGTCGTGATACCAAATCGAAGATTGCGCTTCTTGACAGCATAAAGCCTCAGTATATAATATTGAAACCGTCGCTCTGTGGTGGCTTTGCGGCATCAGAGAAGTGGGCGGCGCTGGCTTGCGAGCGTGGCATAGGATGGTGGGCTACGTCGGCTCTCGAGAGTGATATCGGTCTTAATGCAATAGCCCAATGGTGTGGCTCGATGAATACTAAGATACCTCAGGGGCTTGGCACCGGACGTCTTTATGTCAATAACATCGCATCTCCTTTGCGCCAGATTGGCGACGGACTGCGGTATGACCCGGAGGGCGTTTGGGAGCTGCCTGAGATGGAATGGAAATAATGTTGTCGATTCCCAAAATAATTGATCCTGACGGTCTGGCCTCGGAGTTTATAAAGGAGTGGCTGTCGGACAGTCCTGTCGTTTATGCCAACACTTCAGGCTCGACTGGTGTGCCCAAGCGAATCATGTTGTCGAAGGCAGATATGATTGTGTCAGCTAAAGCCACGTGCCGTCATTTCGGTATAGTGGCATCATCGGTGCTTCATCTTCCGCTTTCTACCGATTATATTGCGGGTAAAATGATGGTGGTAAGGGCTTTTGTGAGTGGTGCGACGCTGATTGTGGAACGTCCGTCAAACCGACCTTTGGATTTTTTACCTACGGAAATAAGGCATGTCGATCTTACGGCTGTCGTGCCGTCGCAGGTAGGCGGATTGCTTTCTGGGAAGTATGTCGAGCGACTGCGTAATGTCATTGTCGGCGGGGGCGCTTTGGCAGCAGATATCGAGTGCAGACTTAGGGAATATCCGGTTGTGAGCTGGGCTACCTATGGCATGACGGAGACATGTAGCCATGTGGCTCTGAGAAATATCACTTCAAGACAGGATACTTATACCGCACTTCCTGGAATAATGTTTGAGACTGACTACAGGGGATGTCTGGCGATAAATGCACCGGGATATTCGTTTGGGCGGCTTGTTACCAATGATATGGTAGAACTTGTGTCGGAATCGGAGTTCAGATGGCTTGGCAGATATGACAATGTTATAAATTCCGGAGGCATAAAACTCCATCCTGAGGAGATGGAAAAACGTCTCGAAGGGTGCGTATCGTCGCCATTCTATATAGTTGGACGTCCGAGCGAACGGTGGGGTGAAGAGGCCGTTATTGTGATGGAAAATGCTACGGATGCCGAATGTGTGGCGATAATGGAGTGTGCTCGCAAGAGTTTGGACCGGCGTTCCGTTCCTAAGACGGTAATAAACGTGCCGTGCTTTATTTATGCCTCAAATGGCAAAATAAAACGCGTGCTTCCTTGTTGAATTATGGGATTATCCGAATTTGCTTATCTTGCGGAGTGCGGATTCGTTCATGATTTTTATGCGGCGTCCATCGACTATCAGTATCTTTTCGTTGACGAAGCATGAAAGTGTGCGTATGGCATTGGAGGTTGTCATGTTGGATAGATTGGCAAGATCCTCGCGAGCCATGTAAATACGCAGTGTCGCGTCGTCGTCCTCATATCCGTAGCTCTCCCTTAGTGCGATAAGAGCTTCGGCCAGACGACCGCGTATGTGTTTCTGGGTGAGGTTTACGATTTTTGTGTCGGAGCCGCCGAGGTTGCGGGAAAGCTCCTTGATGAAGAACCATGCGAGCTTTACATTATTTTGTATGAGTTGCTGCACAAGCGACATGGGCAGGCATCCCAACGTCGAAGGCTCAAACGCCGCCGCTGTCGAGACGTATGGTTCATCGGCAAAGTATGCACGATAGCCGAAGTATTGTACCGGACGAATCAGGCGTAATATCTGTTGACGGCCTCCGATACCGTCTTTATATAATTTTACTTTGCCTTTAAGAAGACACCAGAGGTATTCCGGCATCTCTTTTTCAGCATAGATTATCTGATTTTTTTTGAAAGTGTGGGTAGTGAAATTGTCAATGATGAGATGCTTGTCGTCGCTGCTTAACGTCGACCAGAGCTCTGACAAATCTTCGGAGATTACCCTTTCCAATGTACTTTTATTAATCATCGTGTCGCTTAGCTATGTTGTGCAACATGCTGTGCAAAGTTACAAATAATTCTTAATATCAAGCATAACTGGATGGGAAAAAGATGATTTTGCGCGAAATGATTGTAAAGAAATCAAAAATAAGGTGTGTAATACGATTTTAACGCTTTTTTTTCGAGCTATCATATGGATTTTTATATCTTTGCAATCATAAATTTTTTGCTATGGCAGATCGGATAGAACGTACATACGGGCTGATAGGATTCCCATTGACCCACTCATTCTCGCAAGCCTATTTCAATCGGAAATTCGAGGCTGAAGGCATTCCGGCCCATTATATTAATTTTGAGTTGCCGGATATCGGAGATTTTATGGAGGTGATATCGGAGTATCCCACCTTGTCAGGACTTAATGTGACGATTCCCTATAAGGAGCAGGTTATACCGTATCTTAATGAAATAGATGAGGATGCGCGTAAAATTGGAGCCGTGAATGTGATAAAGTTTATCCGTAAGAAAGGCAATGATATAAAACTCAAGGGATATAATTCGGATATAATCGGTTTCTCCGACTCAATAAGGCCATTGCTCAATCCGGAACGCAACAAGGCGCTGATACTTGGTACCGGTGGTGCTGCCAAAGCGGTCAGACAGGGGCTTATCAATCTCGGTGTCGAGCCTGTAATGGTATCCCGTACGCCTAATGAAGGCGTTATAACGTATGCCGATATCACTCCTGAGGTGATGGATGCCCATAAGATTATAGTCAATACAACTCCATTGGGAATGTATCCGCATGTTGACGAATGTCCGGATATACCTTATGGTCTTCTTACATCATCCCATCTGTGCTATGATTTGCTATATAATCCGGATGTCACTCTGTTTATGAAGAAATCGTCGGATATGGGTGCCGAGACAAAAAACGGCCTTGAGATGCTATTGCTCCAGGCGTTTGTGTCGTGGCAAATCTGGGAGGAAGCGTAGGAGTAGTTCCGCATATCTTTTGTGTCGCTTTCAGAGCGTGTCCGTATTTTACCGGATGAAATAATCATGCGCATTTTCGTCCGGTTATGTTGTGGCTAAGACCGGATGTTTCAATTATCCGCGTCGGGTGTTGCCACTCCTCAACTGTTTAAACCAAAATTCATCAGTATATATTATGCCTTTAAATGTGATAGGACGATGGATGTATATCGCCCTGATTGTTATTGTATTGTTTCCATGGGATATACTTACCGGGTATAATCCCGTCACTCCGGCCTCGGCATTGTTTGTCGGGCTTATGTTTGCTCTTTGTTTTGGCTGTCCGTTCCCTAAATTCAACAAGAAGAGCAGTAAATATCTTCTGCAGGCTTCGGTAGTAGGGCTGGGGTTTGGCATGAATGTCGTCGAGTCGCTCAAGTCGGGCAGCGAGGGTATGCTGTTTACGGTTGTATCTGTGGTAAGTGTGATGGTGCTTGGATGTATGTTCGGCTACTGGATGCATATCAATCGCAAGACGGCATATCTTATCTCGTCGGGGACAGCTATTTGCGGAGGAAGCGCAATTGCCGCAGTGGGTCCGGTGTTGCACGCCGATGAGAAGGAGATGGCGGTATCGCTGGGCGTTATATTCATTCTGAATGCTATAGCACTGTTTATATTTCCACCTATAGGACATTTCTTTGAGATGAGCCAGCAGCAGTTTGGCACCTGGGCTGCAATAGCCATTCATGATACTTCGTCGGTGGTCGGTGCCGGAGACGCCTATGGGCCGGAGGCATTGCGTATAGCCACTTTGATAAAACTTACTCGTGCTTTGTGGATTATTCCGCTTGCATTTGTCACAATGCTGATTTTCCGTGATAAGAAAGCCCGCATAAGTATACCTTGGTTTATTTTTCTGTTTGTCATCGCCATGGTGGTGAATACATATTGCGGTATACTGGCAGAGGTCAGCGAGTGGCTTGTATGGCTTGCCAAGAAGGGGCTTGTACTTACTCTCTTCTTTATCGGAGCGAGTCTTTCAATTAATACCATCAAGTCGGTGGGAACACTTCCGCTGTTGCTTGCGATTGCTTTATGGATTTTTATCGCAGTATCAAGTTTTATGGTTGTAGTGTTCACCATAGAATGACGGCAATATTGAAAATGTTCTGACAGATTTACTGATATTGGCATGCGTCCTCCTCTGTCATACGTGCCTGCATTGTTTCCACTTGTTGGATTCATTGCAGGCATGCTTGTTTGTGAGATGGCCGGATACCTATGGATTCCTGTGGTGATGATATCGGGTTTAGCGCTTATTGTGGCAAGGCGCAGGTTGCCCGTGTGGACGTTGCCGCTGGGCGGGATGCTGTTGTTTTGCGGCTTGGGTGGGGCCGATATGTCCTATAATAGATTGCCTGAGGTAACCGATGATTTCCTGTCGCGCGGGCAATGGAGCGGAGAGGTACTTGAGATTTCGGAAAATGACCGTGGGATACACATGGTTGTAAGGTCGGATGACACGACAGGTGTGGTCGCCGATATGCTTGTGCATACTTTGCATGGTGTGGCCGATGGTGTGGTGCCGGGGGATATAGTGAGTTTCCGTGGTACGTTGGATAGGCCGAGCAATGATAAGGTAGCTAAAGGAGTGGACTATGTCGGTATTCTTGCACGAAGGGGTATAGTGGCTACCGGGTTTTCTGAGGAAATCTCTGTTGCCGGGCATTCCGACAGCTGGCACTATCTGTCATGGCGTATGCGTCGGGAGGCTGCGTCGCTGCTAATGCGCAGCAGTCTGTCGGGGGAGGCGTGTCAGTTTCTTGCTGCTGTGACAGTGGGGGAGGATGAATGGTTGTCGCCTGATACACGCGAGGCATTCTCTGCGGCCGGTGTAGCTCATGTGCTTGCTCTAAGCGGACTGCATGTCGGCATTCTTGTAATGATTCTTGGATTCTTGCTATTTCCGCTTGGTCTTCTTTGGGACTGGCGAGTGCGATGCGGAGTGGTAATTGCCGCGTTGTGGATTTATGCCTTTCTTTCGGGGATGTCGGCATCGGTAACGCGTGCCGCTCTTATGGCTTCGATGGTGTGTGGCGGGATTATATTACAGCGTCCGTATATGTCATTCAACGGTATGCTCGTGTCGGAATTGATGATTCTGATTGTGTCGCCGAGGCAGTTGTGGATGCCCGGGTTTCAGATGTCTTACCTTGCTGTGGGGTGTATTCTGCTTGTGATGCCGGTGGTACTGCCGTGGGTCAGGCGTGCTCCATGGTGCATGCGCTGGTTGCTGCTGACAGTCGCGATATCGCTGAGCGCGATGCTGGGCACAGGCATGATTGCGATGTATTATTTTGATATTTTCCCGGTCTATTTCCTTTTGGCAAACATACCGGTTGCTATGATTCTTCCGATAGTGATGGCAGGCGGAATTGCTGTCATGGTGTGCGAGGCCGTCGGTTCAGACCCTGTGTGGTTGTGTTCAGTTGTCGACGGTATATATGATGTGATGTTGCGCTGGATAGAACTGATTACCTCATTACCGGATTCTGCCATATATGGCGTGAATATTACGTGGTATGCTATGGTTTCCTACTATGTTACTCTGTGTCTGGGGCTTGTTGCGCTGTGGCGGCGCAGTGTCGGGTGGTGGATATCCCTGGCCGTCATGGTGCCTGTGACTGTATTTGTCGGTGGTGTCACGTCGGAGGAGGAGGAACAATGGTTTATTCCGCATGATGCGTATTTTACGACCATAATATGCAGAATGCCATCAGACGGCGGCGATGTCAGTCGCAGTCGAGTGGAAATGCTCACTACCGCTCCGGATATAGCTGCAGAATCTCTGCGGGATGAGTATGCGGAACGTTATCGTAAATTTGTCGGCCATCCGACATCTGCCGCAGAGCAATCTATCTCGATAGTTCGTGGAAACACAGTCGTGCTACCGGCATGCGACGGTACTACCGGTCGACTTGTAATAGTGAACCACGACAGTATATTGTCTGCCCCGTGCTATGATGAGGGTATTGTCGACTGTGCGTTGATTTGCCGCGGTTATCGTGGCGGTTGGCAGACGGTCGTCGATTCATTGCGCCCTTGCCGGATTCTACTTTCGGCGGATATTCCTAAGCGCCGGCATATGCGAATGCTTGATTCGATATTATCCTGCTCACAAATCCCCGTCATATCTTTGCGTGACGTCACTCTCAGTTCGTCTGACTTGCCCGACATATTTAAAAAAATAGAATGATGCTATGGCGTAATATGTTTATGTACAACTCGTTAATATGGCGTTGAGCAATGTGCATTCCTATATATGTGTAATTTGTATTAAAAAAACACTAATTTTGCGCCTGTGAAGAGACATATGGCGAATCCGGATAACCAAGATATTGAGGCCTTACTTATACGTCGTCTTAAGAATGGCGATGTCTTTTGCATTAGTATATAAGTTATACTTTCAGCGTCTTTATGTATACTGCCGGCAATTTACGAAATCGGCTTATGACGCGGAAGATATTGTTCAAGAAGTATTTGCAAAGCTATGGGTAGCCGGGATTCAATTATTGCCGACAGCACGTTGCGTGGCCTGCTGTTCACCATCGCCAGAAATAATCTTATAAGCGCATATCGACGAAATGTCAATGCGCCGGTTTATGAGATTATTTGGACTATTGCAATTCAATCGGGAGAGAGGATACTTCGACGATAGAGTATGCTGAATTTGCCTCTCGGGTCGAACATATAATCGACAGGCTGCCTCCTGCGCAAGCTCGGGTTGTAAGAATGTCAAAACTCGAGCATCTGTCGAATAAAGAGATTGCCATAAGACTTGGCATTAATGAGCAGAGTGTAAAGAATCATCTGTCAAAAGGATTGAAATATGTACGCTATCATATAAGCCGGATGTTGATTGTCATTTCTACCGTGATTATGTCATGGAGATTGTAGATATCAATTGGAGCCCTCTATAAACCAGTTCAAATACATATGCAATAATGAGAGATTTAGTCAGAAAATACCGTATGAACAAGCTCACGAAATCCGAACTTGAGGAGACGAAAAGGCGGCTCGAATCATTGTCGGATAATCAGCTTGGACATGAAATATATGACGACCGGCATGAATTTGAGCCTGCTCCCGGACAGGAAAATGTTCATGCCGAGGCTGAAGTTTACCGTAGGCTTAGTACGATGCTGATTAAACCGAGCATCCGGCGGCATCGTCTTACGATTTGTGCAGCGGTTGCAGCGGTAGCTCTTATAGTTGTTTTGATGGCCGGGTCGGCATACCTGTACAATCGGTATAATGATATTGAATCATTATCTACTAACGTATTTACTGCGGCTACAGACAGGGCTACTGTAAACCTTCCCGACGGTTCGACTATCGAACTCAACGGCAACTCATCAGTGAGCTATACATTATCCGGATTCAATAGCGATACCCGTCGGGTTGAATTTAATGGTGAAGGCTACTTTGATATTGTAAAGGATAGGACTTCAGAGTTTATAATCGAATCCTATGGTCTTGAAGTAACAGTTCATGGTACATCCTTTAATCTTTCCGTACGAGAAGAGGACGGATATGCCTCGTTATATCTTGTTGAAGGATCGGTGAGCATGAAGTCGACCGTCACCGGAAAGAATGTAACCCTCGTTCCGGAACAGAAAGCTACGCTGATATATGCAACCGGCGACATCAATGTGACCTCGGTTGATTACAATGACAATCCTTTAGCCTGGAAATCGCGACGGTTGATGTTCCGCAATGCTACATTGCCTACCGTGGTATCGAGGATGGAGGAATACTATGGATGTACGTTTACTCTTGACAGCAGTCTTGTTTCAGAACGGCTTACCGGAATGATACCTCTCGATAATATTGAACTGGCTACAGCTGTAGTCGAAAAAACATTCAATACCACGCTCGCCCGTGTAGACCGGTAATTCGGGGATTGCCATCGGGCTTAATATGCGTCGGTTACGACGGTCTGTAGACTGTAGTGGCTGACGCATTTATTATTAAACAAGTTCTAAGTGTTAAACAATGCGGAAGACGTAAGTTCTTCAGGCATATTTGCAAAAAAAACGGCTTAGTTGGATGATTGTGTGATATGTGGCTGAATATAAGTCTTATAGCGGTTGATGAATAGTTGGTATTGTGATAGGCTCCGGGCAAGAAACATTCGGCGGCCGCGCAAACATCAATGTGAAATACCAGAATGTCACCTTCGGCGCAAATACAAGTATAGCGCACATCTTATATGATATAGTGCCTACAGAGGACCGTTTCACTAAAGAAACCATACCGTCGCTCGCGTTGGCAATGGCTTCTATCTTTCCCGTATATAATGAGGACGGCAGCTATAATTTCGACAATTACAACTGGAGTTATAAGCAGCAGGCTGTAATTAACCCGGTGGCTCTGGCTAATGAGCGTGAAGACCGTATGAAACGCAACAAGGTAATGGGCAAGACTTTCTTCAATTGGGAAATAATAAGCGGCCTTAACTTGAAAACCGAATTCAGCACCGCCTGGAACAGTTACCGCAGGGAGATTTATCGTCCGTCGACACTGCCTACATCGGTAAACAAAGTGCCGCCGTCGAATCCCGAAGGCACGCTGCGCATAAAAGATTATCTAAGCTGGACATGGGAGAATACACTGTCGTATAACACCCGCATAAATAATATTCATGATATTTCTGCCGTGCTTGGTCAGTCTATGCAACGTGAATCAATAGAAGGAAGCCGTATTACGGCCAATGGCTTTCCGAATGATCTTGTCACGACTCTTAATGCGTCGACAGTGGCGACCAATTAGGATTCTTCCAGGCAGGCATTGTCGCTGGCATCGGTATTTGCCAGAATACAGTATAATTACGACAGCCGCTATCTGTTGTCGGCGTCGTTGCGTGCTGACGGCTCATCGCGTTTCGGTAGCAATAACCGGTGGGGATACTTCCCTTCGGTGTCGGCCGGATGATATCTGTCGGAAGAAAGTTTCCTGAAAGACTATACATGGCTTGACGCATTGAAACTACGTGCAAGTTATGGTGTGTCGGGTAATTTCAGTATCGGCAATTACGACTACTATGCATCGCTGGTTGCCGACAATTATGTAGTAGGCACCGGTGTGGGGTCTGTTGCTCCCGGACTTTATCCGTCGACAATCAGCACCCCGGATTTGGGATGGGAAAAGACAAAGATGACCAATATCGGTCTGGAGTTCGGTGTGTTCAATATGTTGCGTCTGGAAGTGGATGTATATAACAGTAATACTTCCGATATGCTATTGAATGTCCCCACTCCTTATTTGGCGGGTTTCCCCCGAGAGATATGGATATGCATCGGTCGAGAGCGATATAAAATCCAATGATGAAGATTGTGAGGATTTCAACGATACACAGAAAATGGTATTGCGGATGCCTGCTATATGGATTCTTGCTTTTGCAAGTGCATTCATGTATATAAGCTGTTATGCGGTAAACAGCAGGGGCGTGTTTTTTCTGCAGGCAGAGAAAGGTTATGACACAATTGATGCGAGCTTTATAATATCTATCAGTTCGGTCTGCGGGATTGTCGGCACTGAATTTTCGGGATTGATTTCCGATCGTTTTTTCAGAGGGAGTCGCAATGTACCGGCACTGATATTCGGCATTCTTAATGTGGCTGCTTTGTCAATGTTCCTTCTGATTCCCGGACGTCATTTCTGGGTCGATGTTTTGTTGATGATAATGTTCGGGCTTGGTATCGGTGTGCTGATATGCTTTCTCGGGGGCTTGATGGCGGTAGACATAGCTCCTAAAAAAGCCTCTGGCGCGGCTTTGGGTATAGTGGGTATTGCATCGTATATCGGAGCGGCACTTCAGGATATCATGAACGGTGTGCTTATAGAGAATAATAAGACGATGACAGAAAGTGGCGGTGTCTACGATTTTACCTGTGTGGGATATTTCTGGATAGGTGCGGCAATGTTATCGGTATTGCTCACTCTTTGTGTATGGAATGCCCCAAAAAATAACTGAAAGCGATACACAGCATATGCTGTGCTTTATCAGTATGCAATAGGTATCGGATTGAGCAGGCCGACAGATTGAATAGATGACAACAAGTAAAAATATCTGAAGAGGAGCAATGCTCACGAATTACTGTTATGACGGGACTATAGGTGCTCCGATTTTATCGAAATATCTTTTCGATAGTGTAATTGTTATATAGCGTATGGGTGGGCCGTTGCTCCTGAGACAGTAGTATGAATTGTAGCAAGCTGAGAAATAAGAGTATCTAAAGTAGATTGATGCCTGCATTTTTACATGCTTCAATCTGTTCCGGTGGCCATATCGAGGCCTGCACTTCTCCAATGTGTGCTTTTTGGAGGATAAACATGCACAGGCGGCTCTGGCCGATGCCACCACCGATGGAGTAGGGGAGTTGTCCGTCGAGCAGGGATTTGTGGAATCGCAATTGGCTGCGTTCGGTACAGCAACGCTTGTCAAGCTGCTCTCGAAGTGACTCCGGACTTACGCGTATTCCCATTGATGACAGTTCGAATGAGGACGATAGCACGGGGTTCCAGAAAATCAAGTCGCCGTTGAGTCCTGTATATCCGTCGGAGTTTGGGGTAATCCAGTCATCGTAATCGGGTGCCCGGCCGTCGTGTGGCTCTCCGTTGCTCAGTTCATTTCCGATACCGATGAGGAATATTGCGCCGTATTCTTGGGCGGCTGCATCCTCGCGTTGGCGGGGTGTCAGGTCGGGATATTGCTGTAGTAGTTCTTCGGTGTGGATGAATGTCAGTTTTTCAGGAAGCACCGGGGTAATGTGAGGGAACTGTCGGTATATGCGGTCTTCAATAAGTCGGACTACGTCGTAAATTTTTGTTACAGTTTCCTTAAGATAGTCGAGGTTGCGATCTTTAGGTGAGATTGTTTTTTCCCAGTCCCATTGGTCGACATAGAGCGAGTGGGTATTGTCAAGGTCCTCGAATGTGCGGATTGCATTCATGTCGGTATACAGTCCGAATCCGGGAGCTATATCATAAGCTCCAAGTTTGGCTCGTTTCCATTTTGCCAGGGAATGGACTACTTCGGCTTTGGCTCCTCCCATCGCATCAATCTGGAATGATACCGCGTGTTCGACTCCGTTGAGGTCATCATTCAGGCCGGTGCCGCTGAGCACGAAAAGCGGGGCAGTCACGCGCCGTAGGTTCAAAGCGCGTGCCAGTTCGGTCTGAAAGCCTTCTTTTATTGTCTTGATGGCAATCTCTGTGGTCTCCGGGAGGAGTTTCTGCTTATATTTTTTAGGAATGATAAGTGGCATGGTTGTGATACATTTGTTAATTGTATGCCGCAAAGTAAAGCAAATGTTTTGTGAAAAGCAAATTTATATGACAAAAAGATTTATTTGGCTTGAGGTTTGTTTCAAAGTGGCGGTAGCGTGTGCTTTTGTCCGTTCGTTACGGTGGTTTGTGAGGGTGAGGTAGATGATATTTGCAATGTAAAATCGAACTGATGAGATTAACAATTGTTATACTTCTGTAACAACTATATCTCAACAATGGATTAATGATTAGCTTAAGATACCTCATATTATTAATGTGCATATTGTCGGGCGCCTGTACAGTGTCGGCCCAAATGCCTATAAAGCTGCGGGTACTTCCGGAGGTGCCGCCGGATAGTGCCGACGTAGCCTATTATTCAAAGCCGCATTTCTGGCGTGCGGCAGGAGAGGTGGTGGGGTTTAATCTGGGCTTATGGGCATTTGACCGTTATGTGCAGCGCGGAGATTTTGCATACATAAGTATGAACAGTGTCAAGGAAAATTTTCGCAAAGGATTTAAATGGGATAATGACAAGCTGGGGACAAATATGTTTCTGCACCCCTATAACGGAAGTCTCTATTATAATTCAGCACGAAGCAATGGTTTCAACTACTGGCAGTCTGCTCTGTTTTCTATTGGAGGTAGCGCTATGTGGGAGCTTTTTATGGAATGTGAATATCCCTCGACCAATGACATTATAGCTACTCCGATAGGTGGCACGGCAATCGGAGAGGTGTTTTTCCGCGCGTCAGATGCAATCATAGATGACCGCGATACCGGAGCTTCCCGGTTTGGCCGAGAAGCTGCGGTGTTTGTAATTTCACCGATGAGGGGACTTACACGTATTATCACAGGTGATGCCTGGCGCGTTCGTACCACACGTGGGCGTCTGTATGGGACACCTCCGGTATCGGTCGAATTCTCTGTGGGTACTCGCGGGATATACCTTAACGATGAGGCATCGTCGTCGGCAGTAGGTGCGACTGCAGAGATAAATGTAGAATATGGTGACAGGTTTGAGGTGACTTCAACCAAGCCGTTCGATTATTTTACAGTCAGAGCAGATCTTGGTGTAGTAAGCCGTCAGCCGCTGTTGAGTCAGCTCAATATAAAAGGTCGGCTTATCGCACGCGAAATATATGATGTTGCTTCTCGCAAGATGAGTGTTGGACTTTATCAGCATTTTGATTATTATGATTCCGATACGATACATAAAGCGGATCCGTCTCATGTGTCAAGGGTGCCATATAAATTGGGTATCCCTGCCAGCCTGGGGGCCGGATGGATGTTCCGCGACGCGAGTAATCCTCAATGGACTTTGGATACTTATTTGCACGGTAATGTGGTGATGCTCGGTTCGATACTGTCGGACTATTATCATGTGGATGAGCGTAATTATAATCTTGCCAGTGGTTTTTCAATTAAAGGAGGCGTAAATTTTGTGTTTAATCGCGACCGTTTTTCAGCCTCTCTCTCTCATGAATACTACCGACTTTTTACATGGAAGGGATATCATCGGGATACGAATCTTGCAAGAAGCGATCCCCGTACGCTTGATGTTCAGGGAGACCATTCTGCAGCTTCATTCAATGTGAGTGAGTTGCGTGCCGATTTGCGTATATGGAATAAACTGTATCTCTCGGCTGCGGTGAGTCATTATCATCGTTCGACACGATATCGCGACTATCCGCATGGGAAGTCGAATACTACCGGCGTGCGTGTCATGCTTACTTATAAGCTCTGATAGACAACCTATTGGATGAATAAGTGGCACTTACCATCTCGGTGAGTGCCACTTTAGTGAATTATGGTATGGATGAATTGTTTTAAGTACTCCTTGATTTTTATAGTATTCCTCAAGGGAATAAAATTGGATGCGATACGATGTCAGTATAGATAGTCTATATTGTTTTCGTTTGCAAAGATAATATTTGTTTTTTGAAATAAAAAATATTTCGAAACGAAATCTCATGCGCCAGCCCTGACGAAATTTACTAAATGGTGGTAGCCGAGCATAGTTGCAGAGTTTTTGCTGTTGTTGGATTAATAAGTTTTGTCATGGCAATATTGGGGACTACTGTGTAATGTAGAAGCATGAGTCGATTGGGGCGATTGATCAATTGATACGAATTTCTCTATGGTGTCCTATTTGTGGTTTATGTCATGATTGGAGGGGTAGCATGCGGTATGCTGTACGTATTGTTGTTCTTAGATGGGATGTGTCATTGTCTCGTTTTCTGCGTTTTTCCTGCGTTTTTGAAAAATGTGCAGAATTTTGCAAAGAAAAATTTGCATAATAAAAATATCCTTGTTAACTTTGCACCGCTGAAAAGGAAATAACCCACGCAAACATCAGCAAAAGGAGAGGTGGGTGAGTGGCTGAAACCACCGGTTTGCTAAACCGACGTAGGATACAATCCTACCACGAGTTCGAATCTCGTCCTCTCCGCTATACGTTTTCAAACGTAAATGACAACCCTTGGTAATTATCAGATTACCAAGGGTTTAATTTTATGCCTAAGGGCGTCGAAACGGGCAACCGGACACTCAAAAGACACCCAAAAACCCTTTTCCGGACGTTTTCCCGTTACACATTCGTTACCACTTTTCGCGGGTAACGGAAATGGTAACGAAGTGGTAACAGAACAAGTGTTAAAGTGCTGAATGTCGGAGGATTGTCCACTCAATGTCCTTCGTTACCACATGTTTTACCCCTTACTTTGCACATGGTATTGTTCCTCCGCAATCCCATGGACATAGTAGAAATTAAACACTTGAAAACGTGAAAAATAAAGCAAGCACTTTCAGGGTGTTCTTTTACCTTCGCAAGAACCGCGTGGCGAAAGACGGCACATGCGCGATCATGATTCGCGTTACCCTCTCGGGCGATATGCTCGCCTTCAACTCCAAACTCTCTGCCAAACCTGAGCAGTGGGACACTGACAAAGGTCGTATGAAAGCGACCACAGCCGCAGGCCGTGAACTCAACCTGGCCCTCGACGAGATGCAGACAAGCCTGTTCAATCACTACCGTGAGCTCGACCGACGGGAGTCTGTCGTTACCGCTGAGAAGGTGCGAAACGCCTTCCTCGGTTTCGATGACCGCAAGGACACTCTGCTCACCCTCTTCAATCGCTACCTGGCCAATGCTCAGAAGCTGGAGGGCATCAGCAAGTCGAAAGCCACTATTCAGAAGTATGAACGCTGCTATCGCCGCCTGTTCGACTTCATGAAGAAGGTCTACCGCATATCCGACATTCCGCTGAAGGATATGAAGTATGAGTTCATCGTCGACTTCGAGTCGTATCTGCGCCGTGAGTGCGGATGCTGCAACAACACTGCAGCTAAGTTCGTGCAGACCCTGCGTATGATTGTAATCTACGCCAAGAACAACGGACTCATCTTCGCCGACCCCTTCATCAACTACAAGATAAAGCTGGAGGCAGTCGACCGTGGCTTCCTGACGATGGAAGAGCTGAACATCATCGCCGACAAGGAAATCACAATCAAGCGCATGGCGCAGGTGCGCGACGTGTTCCTCTTCTCATGCTTCACCGGCCTCGCCTACATCGACGTCTTCAACCTCCGTAAGGAGCATATCAAGGAAGGTCCGGACGGCAAGCTGTGGTATCCCTCCGAAGGAGGTGTCGCTCATCGCCGGAGACAAGACCTGCAACGTCTACGAAGGCTTCTTCGATTTCCTCTCGGCTGTGCAGCTCGACTGGCAGAAGGAAAGTTCAGCCATCGTGCTCAACTCCACTGCGAACGTTCACAAAGCTTTCCGCTATCTCGACGGCTACGATTCTAGGTGTCCCGAATTCATGGTATAGAGCCATATATAGTTCGTCGGTTTCAGGATGAACGCCAATTGCACACCCATAAAGTTTTCAATTGGCACCTTCTTCTTCAAGATCAATAAATAACGTGAGTTCGACGAAAATTAATTAGATGAGAAATTGGTGATTAGCGATAAAAGTATTAAATTTAAAGGACTCAATTAAGTACATGACAAAAATTTGAAAACATCGAATTTTGGGGTATAAGTCGGAC
>ERZ778518.271-NODE-271-length-52839-cov-10.613747_pt1 | contig 52839 bp, 47 predicted proteins | sample MGYA00510340_ERZ778518 | MGnify/ENA primary metagenome ERZ778518 (study PRJEB29527, sample SAMN07138967) | mouse gut metagenome | material: feces | host: mouse | place: China:Nanjing | collected 2016-01-25 ...
GTGCGACAACTTCTATAGTCTATCATAGCTCCTCGCGTTTGTCAAGAGGTTTTTTTATTTTTTGTAAATTTTTGTCTTCTTCCATGTTTTGGATTTCCTGACATTTCTTTACATTTTTCTCTGTCGTTCTCAGCGACGAAAGTTATTCTATCACGTTGCTATCCGATTGTCAATAACATTTTCAAATTTTTTTCAATTATTTTTTATCTAGAGTGGGATAAGAACTTTCCTAATAAGATAAAAAAGCTGTTGCCAGATTCTAACAACAGCTTTCCCATCTTTTTAAAAATTATTCTTCTTTCTCTTCTTTTTTTATATCTTCTGGTTCAATGGTTTCTGTTACCTCATCCTCTTGTGGTTTTTCTGGTGTTACAACCTCTTCCTCAAAAATAGATTCACACTTTGCACCACATTTGTTGCAATATACTGCATCCTGCTCTACAACAGCTCCGCAAACAGAACATTTTTTCTTTCCCTTTAAGTCTGCAATTTCGGCCTTTAGCTGCTCAATTTCTTTCAAGGATTGCTGAATCAATTCCATTTCTTCAAATAAAGGTTCTTCATCATCTTTATGAAGCTCAAAATATTGTTTTCCAATTTCTATATACTGTTTTTCTACAAAATCTTCCTTTACCTTTACATCCAAATTTAATTTTGCAATTCCTGTTAAATCTCTTACCTTCTGAGATACGTCTTTACCAGTTGCTGAAATAGTTTCTCCTAAATTCGTAAAAAATGCCATATGTTTTCCTCCTTAGGCTGATGCCGTCTCTAACGTGTGCAGATATATCCCATATATCCAGCATACATTGCCAGCATGATTCCTCCATGCAGACGACCAATTTGTTTTCTACGCCATGCAAACATCCACACAACGCTGCTCATTCCAATTAGAATTATATCATCAATCAGATTTTCCATCAAGACTTCCATTGGACTTACTGCACCTGCAATCCCAAGTACTAAGAGAATATTAAAAATATTAGAACCAATTACATTTCCAAGGGCCATATCTGTCTCACCCTTTTTGGCTGCTACCAAGGAAGTAACCAATTCTGGTAACGATGTTCCGAAAGCAACAATCGTAAGGCCAATCAAGGTGGGACTAAGACCAAAATCCTCTGCAATCGCTGTAGCTGAGTCCACCACGAAATCTCCGCCTACTACAATCGCCGCAATACCTACTACAATGTATACCAAACACTGCCATCCCTTTAATGGAATCAGCTCTTCTTCCTGGATATTACTTCTGGCCTTCTTTGCCTCCATTACCATCCATATTAGAAATAAGGCAAATACCATAAGCATTATGATTCCATCCACCCGGCCAATGGACATACTTCTGCTTCCCATTACCCAAAGCATAACAGCCGCTAAAATAGAAAGGGGAAATTCCTGCTTCATGGTAGACTCTTTTACTGCAAGAGGTGCAAATACCGCACAAGCTCCGCATACAACCATAAGATTAAAAATGTTGGACCCCACCACATTACTAATTGCCATACTATTGCTTCCTTTTAGAGAAGCGGCTATGCTAACTGCACATTCTGGAGCGCTGGTTCCCATGGCTACAATCGTCATTCCAATAATCATAGTAGGGATTCGTAGTTTTTTTGCTACACTTGCACTGCCATCCACAAAAAAATCCGCCCCTTTTATCAAGAGTGCAAATCCAACAACAAGAAATACATAATTCAGCATGATTTTCCTCCCTTTTCACAATTTAATTCCCCTGCCCTTTGATCTGGCAGCTCCGCGGTCATTCTTTCTATTGGAAGTTGAAAATTTTCATAGGAGTCATATATCCGCGCGAGCGCGGCTGCTTGGCTCATTACTCGCGGGAATAAAACTTTTACTTCTGTTCCTTTTCCTGGTTCACTATCCAACATAATCTCTGCATGATGCTGCGCTACAATATGTTTTACAATGGCAAGCCCCAGTCCCGTTCCGCCGTTTTGTCTGGAACGTCCCTTGTCTACCCGGTAAAACCTTTCAAAAATCCGTTCCTGATATTCTTTTGGAATTCCAATTCCAGTGTCTTTCACAGACAACATCACCTTATCATTTACAGGCATGGCCGTTACAGTTACCGTCCCACCCTGATTATTGTATCGTATTCCATTACTGCAAAGATTATACAACAATTCATCGATCAGATTGCGATTGGCAGCTATTGTGCAAGATTTTCCCATAAGATATAATCGAATGTCCTGCTTTGCTGCCTGCACCTCCATCATATCCAGGCACCCTCTAGCTGCTTTGTACAAATCCACTGGCACAAGATCAAATTCCTGCTCCTTGTCATCCAATTCTGATAATTTTAGGATATCATTAATTAAATCTAAAAGCCGATTAGCGCTCACATGTATTTCACTGGCAAACCGTTTAATATCCGCCTCATCCGCCATACCGCTTTCAATTAACTCGGCATACCCGGAGATTGCTGTAAGAGGGGTTTTTAGCTCATGAGACACATTGGCGGTAAATTCCTGCCGCATTTTCACATAATTCAAGATATTCATATGTTGTTCCCGGATGGTCTGAATAAACGGTTCAATTTCTCTATAAACTCCCATTTTCCGGTGCTTTTCCTTGGATTGAACCCATGGCCATCCTGACTTTGAAAATCGGTAATTTTCAAGCTCCATCTGTTCCAGGCTCACATCATCTGGGTGAGAAGCCAGCTTTTCAATGGGTGACAATAAATTTTTCACCAGGCACCGGGACAGCATCCCACAAAACCCAATAATGAACAAAGACACCAATAAAATCAAAAGCGCCATGTTTTTTAGTATCTTAGAAATATTCTCTGAATCCTTACCTACCCGTAAAATATCCCCATTTTCCAAACGCTTTGCATAATAAAAAGTGTGAAGGGAACTAGTGGCAGACCAACGCACCGTGGCACCCTCCCCCTTCTCTAGCGCCTCCTTAAACTCTGGCCGGTCCTTGTGGTTCTCCATTTCTTTCTGGTTTGCACTGCTGTCAAACGCCACACTGCCATCCTTTTGAATCAGCGTAATCCTAAGACCATCTTCTTTCAAGCGGATGATGTTTTCCTCCTTTTCCAAAATCCCCTGCGGAAATGCCTGTATTACATGAGTATAATCTTTGATGTCATCATATACCTGATTTTTGAAAATATTATAAAATAATATCATAGCAGCAATTGCTGTGAACACTGCTGCAAAAGATGCCACAATAATAAATTGTATATTTATTTTCTTCTTCATAATCATCTACCCAGCACATAACCTACATTCCGCACCGTCTTAATAGCGCTGCCGCCATCTCCTAGCTTTTGGCGCAGCGTCTTAATGTGCATATCTACCGTCCGGCTCTCTCCTTCGTAATCAAATCCCCAAATCTGCTCCATAATTTTTTCTCTGGACAATACAATTCCCTGATTGACCAAAAGCATCCGCAGCAATTCAAATTCTTTGAATGTCAATTCACAGACCTTTTTATTCACCATAACACTACGTTTATCCGTGTCCACTTCAATGGAGCCATTGGTAAGCAGGGATGATTCCCTTAGGCTTTCTGTCCGGCGCAGCAATGCTTTTACTCGAGAAATCAGCTCCATAATGCCAAAAGGCTTGGTCATATAATCATCCGCCCCCAAGTCCAAGCCTTTCACCTTATCCAATTCCGTAGATTTTGCTGTTACCATAATAATTGGAATCCGAGCTGTAGCAGCGTTACTCCGCAAGGCTGCCAAAATTTCCAATCCGTCTTCCTCTGGCAGCATGATATCAAGAAGTATCAGGTTGGGAATTTTCTTTTCCAAAGCCTGATACAATTCCTTTCCGCATTCAAATTCCTGTACATCAAATCCGCTGTTTTTCAAAGCATAACGCTGAATCTCACGAATATTCACATCGTCTTCCACAATATAAATCAGCGGCATTTCCTTTCCTCCTAACATCATTGCAGTGCATTTTAGCCTTCTTCCTCTAAATTTTTTTTCGAAACAAGCTGATATTTGCTCTGGAAAAATTCCTGCATTTCCTCAAAATGCATTCTTGTTGCACCAGTAAGGTTATTTACATAATCATGGGCTTCTATGGTATGATCCTCCACCTGAATCATGTAGACTGCAACATTGGAACAATGGTCGGCTACCCTCTCATAATTCATGGCAATATCGGAAAGCGCCAGTCCAAGCTCAATCGTACATTTTCCTTTCCGCAGCCGTTTCACATGACGCTTTCTCACCTCTTTATTCAAATCATCAATCACTTCCTCCAAAGGCTCCACCGACAACGCCAGTTCTATATCATGATGAAGAAACGCCCCGATGGAACGTTCTAAAATATCCTTAATGGCACTTCCAAAAATCTCCATCTCCTGCCTCGCTTTTTTGGAAAATTTCATTTCCTTCCGGTTCATTTCACCAGCAATTTCCATAAGATTATATGCATGATCGCCAATCCGCTCAAAATCATTGATGCTCTGCATTAGAGTAGACACTCTCTGCCCCTCTTGTTCTGTCAGATTCTGACTGTTTAACCTGGTTAGATACACACTGAGCTTATCTTCATATTTATCCAGCATATCCTCCTGCTCTTGTACCAATTCTGCCTGATGCACAGAGTAATTCTCAAACAGTCCCATGGCTTCTTTGAAACTGTCCAAAGACAACTTAGCCATATTTTTCACAAGGGAAATACACTGTTCAATGGCATACCCAGGAGTGGATAGAAAACGTTCATCCAATACCTTAAATTCATCTTCTTTCGCTGAATCCCGCAGTTCATCCTCCGTTACAGGAATTGTAAGGTATGCCAATTTCTCCAATCCTTTGGTAAAAGGCAGCAATACAGCCGTTGCAAATATATTAAAAACACTGTGAATTGCTGCAATTCCTGCAGCGCCTACCGTTTCTCCTGCAAACTCAAACTGAATTGCCAGATTCAACGCACTGTAAATAATCAAAAATGCTATCGAACCAATCACATTAAAATAAAGATGTACAAATGCCGTTCGTCTTGCCCCTTTGTTTGCACCTACCGCTGAAACCATTGCAGTCACACAGGTTCCAATATTCTGCCCCATAATAATAGGAATCACAGAACCATAGGTAAATGCCCCTGTCACAGACAATGCCTGCAAAATACCTACAGATGCGGAAGAGCTTTGAATCACAGCAGTCAGCAAAGCCCCCACCAAAACCCCAAGAATAGGATTTGTGAATTTTGTAAGAATTCCAGTAAATTCCGGCACATCCGCCAAAGGCTTCACCGCATCGCTCATGGTTTCCATTCCAAACATCAACACCGCAAAGCCCAGCAAAATATCTGCCACATCTTTTTTTCTGTCACTTTTTGCAGTCATCATAAAAATGATTCCAATCAGTGCAAGAATGGGAGAAAACGAAGAGGGCTTTAACATTTTAATAAAAAAACTTCCACCCTCAATGCCTGTCAAGCTCAGCAGCCAGGAAGTCAATGTGGTTCCAATGTTTGCACCCATAATAATTCCAATGGCCTGAGACAATTTCATAATTCCGGAATTTACAAATCCCACCAGCATAACCGTTGTGGCTGACGAAGACTGAATCACCGCTGTTACACCTGCCCCTAACAAAACAGCTTTTATGGGATTTGAAGTCAGCTTTTCTAATACACGTTCCAGTTTTCCGCCGGAGAGTTTTTCCAGACCTCCACCCATCACATGCATTCCGTATAAAAACAAGGCAAGCCCGCCAACCAGTGACAGAAATCCAAATATATCCATTTTTTATCCTCCTACGTAAGTTCATTTTCATCTTTCACGTATGATTATTCTATACGGTTTCTGTAAATGGAATACATAATCTGTGTAAAATTCATGTAAAATGTGGCAATTCTTAATTTTGTTTTGTTTTCTTTTTTGAAGATTGACACTCCCTCTGATTTACCCACTCCCGAAACAGGGCATACATCACGGAAAACAATGGAATAAAAATCAGCATTCCAACGATTCCCAGCAATTTGCCGCCTACTGTCACAGCAAACAATACCCAGATGGAGGGCAGTCCCACAGAGCTCCCCACTACGTGAGGATAAATCAAATTTCCTTCTATCTGCTGTAATACCAAAAACAGTATCACAAAAAATACCGCCTGCATGGGATTCACCATAAGGATTAAGAACGCTCCCACAAAACATCCAATAAAGGCTCCCACCATGGGAATCAAAGCCGTAAATGCAATCAGCACTCCAACCAACAGTGCATAGGGCATACCAAAAATCGTCATACTAACCACAAACATCATCCCCAAAATCAACGCTTCCAAACACTGTCCCGTAATAAATTTTGAAAAAATCCGGTGAGACAAACTACAGACATAAAAGATTTTGTCCACTGTTTTCGGCGCTAAAAACGCCCGAATCACCTTATTGCACTGCCGTCCCAATGTTTCCTTCTGAATCAGAATATACAAGGAAAATACAAATGCTATAAAGAATGTCACCACGCCATTGATCACTGTCATGGTGGCCGACATGGTATAAGACACTACGCTGCCTGCGCCGCTTAAGGCAAAATCCTTGGCGCCATCCAACCAGCTTTTCCAATCAAACTCCAATGATTTAATATAGGACTCTATCATATCCCAATCCCGGAATATTCTTTCCAGCCATTCCTGCACCTCTGGCAAAAAGGCTGTCATTCCTGTACTGATACTGTCAAAGGTTTTGCCAAGCTGAGGAATAACTACCACAATTACAATGGCAATTACCGCAAATACAAATAAAATAGACAAAATCAAGCTCACAGGGCGAGCCATCTTCCCGTTTTTTGGAAATAACTTCTTTTCAATGGCTGTCATGGGAATATTCAAAATAAAGGCTATGGCTCCTCCCAATGCAAAAGGAAACAAGATTCCCCACAAAAAGACCAGGAAGGATTGAACCTTTCCCATATTCATAAGTAGCGCCAGCAAAACCAGCGTAAACGTAATAATCCCCAGTATTTTCTTTACATTATTTTTATCTAAATCCATTTTCTTTGTCCTTTCTTTTTTATTGGTAAGTATCATACCACATACAGAATCTTTCCTCAATGTTTTTCACAAAAGTTCCCTCTTGACAAATCCCTTTTTCCCCCCTATAATTGGCATAAATTAGAATGCATCTATCCGCAAAAAGCAACGGCCGCGTCCTTTTGGGGACGGGCTTTTTTTATTCATAACAATGGAAAGCTTGCGGAACATGCTTTCTATTGTTTTAGGAGGTACAAGGATGACAGTATATGACGAACTGGTTGCCAGAGGGCTAATTGCCCAGGTGACAGACGAAAAAGAGATTAAAGAATTGGTAAATGCGGGTAAAGCCACATTTTACATTGGCTTTGACCCTACCGCAGACAGTCTTCATGTGGGACATTTTATGGCTTTATGCCTGATGAAACGTTTGCAAATGGCTGGAAATAAACCCATCGCCTTAATTGGTGGAGGTACGGGAATGATTGGAGACCCTTCCGGCCGCAGCGATATGCGCCAGGTAATGACAAAAGAAACCATAAAGCACAATTGCGATTGTTTCAAAGAGCAAATGAGTCGGTTTATTGACTTTTCTGACGGGAAAGCCTTGATGGTAAACAACGCTGATTGGCTGATGGACTTAAATTACATCGATGTTTTACGGGAAGTGGGCACGCACTTTTCGGTGAATCGTATGCTCACTGCAGAATGTTATAAACAGCGTATGGAAAAGGGACTGAGTTTCCTGGAATTTAATTACATGATTATGCAAAGCTATGACTTCTATGCACTGTTCCAAAAATATGGTTGTAATATGCAGTTTGGCGGCGATGACCAATGGAGCAATATGTTAGGCGGTACAGAATTAATCCGCCGAAAACTTGGGAAAGATGCTTACGCTATGACCATCACTCTGCTTCTAAACTCTGAAGGCAAAAAAATGGGCAAAACACAGTCAGGCGCCGTTTGGCTTGACCCCAAGAAAACCTCTCCCTTTGATTTCTATCAATATTGGCGAAATGTAGCTGATGATGACGTACTCAAATGCATTCGGATGCTGACTTTCCTTCCTTTAGAGGAAATTAACAAGATGGACTGCTGGGAAGGCGCTCAGTTGAACACAGCAAAAGAAATCCTTGCTTTTGAACTGACAAAATTAGTTCATGGGGAAGAAGAAGCGCAAAAAGCACAGGATGCGGCAAAAGCTTTATTTACCAGCGGAAATGCCGAAAACATGCCTACTGTAACTTTAGTCGATGATGATTTTACGGATGGAACAATTGATATTTTGGGACTTTTAGTGAAATCCTCTCTGGCTTCTTCTCGTTCTGAAGCACGTCGAGCGGTAGAACAGGGTGGCGTCTCGGTAGACGGAGAAAAAGTGACAGACATCAAGACAGTTTACACTGTGGAATCATTTTCCAATGAAATGATATTAAAAAAAGGAAAAAAGAACTTCAGAAAAATTCTCACATCTCATACGCCATAAGGCTATAAGTAGTATTTTACCTCTGGCGGGAGTGTTCATCCTGCCTGGAGGACTTTATCTTATAGGAAAGCCATAGATTTTAACACTTTATAGCAATATGGTCTTTCCTATAAGAAAAACATCATTCAGCATTTACATTTCTATGTATTCTACAGTAATTCCTTCATCAGTTCACATAATTCTTCCCTAGCATCTAAAAATGTATCCAGCAATATAGGTTCAAAATCTTCTCCTCTTTCTTTTTCCATAATCTCAAATGCTTGCTCTAACGTCATTTTCTCCTTATACTGACGTTTTGACACCAGTGCATCAAACACATCTGCAATTGCCAGAATTCTGGCAGAAAGAGGAATTTCCTTTCCCTGTAAGCCTCTGGGATAGCCATTTCCATTCCATCTTTCATGATGGCAGGCTGCAATATCCTGTGCAATTTCCACAAATTCTTTATCCACAATGCAATCCATATTTTCCTCAATCAGCCTGCCTCCTGCTTTGGCATGAAGCTTAATCAAATCATATTCATCCTGAGTCAAGGCGCCAGGCTTTTGTAAAATTCGGTCAGGAACGGTAATTTTTCCAATGTCATGAAGGGGCGACGCCTTTTTTAGATAATCTACATAAGTAGGCGTTAAAATTTCCTTGTACACCCCTTTTTCCTGCATCTTTTTTAGTAGAAGCTCCACATAAGCGCTCGTTCTCTTAATATGCCCTCCTGTGGTTCCATCCCGACTTTCAATTAAGTTCGCTATCGTAATGATAATCCCCTGCTGGAGCTGAGTAATTCTTTCAAGCTGCTGCTCTACCATATCCTCCAAATTTTTTCTATATCCTTGCAGCTCCAAGGTCCTGCGTACTCGCTGCATCATGACACCAGGAACAAATGGCTTGCCAATATAATCCATGGCGCCCATTTGAAAGCAAATTTCTTCTGTCTCTTCTGTTCGGTCCCCAGTAAGAAAAATCACCGGAATTTTACGCAATATTTCATCTCCCTGAATATGGCGCATCACTTCAAATCCATCCATCTTGGGCATTTGTATATCTAAAAGCACTAAATCAGTCTCGCTTTCCCCAAGATATTGTAAAGCAAGTTCACCAGAATTCACAGTTTCTACATGGTATTCTTCTGCCAGGAGTGTCTGTGCAATTGCAAGATTCAATTTATTGTCATCCACTACTAAAATTGTTTTCTTCATAATCTCCCCTCCTGCATAGGACCCACTTTGTTCCATAACTCCAAAAAGCATGAAAGATGACCTTCTCTATCTGGGAATCCATGTTCAGAGCAGGTGTCGTTTTTGCCTTTTACGCCTAATTTGACTTGGGCTTAACTGTCCTAAAATCCGACTTCCCTAATCTGCCCTTTTTTTCTGGATAAAAAATCTGATTTATCCCGTCTTTCATCTCTCCTGGCAAATTTTCCTGCTGTAAAATCATCTCCAACTGCTCCTTCAATTCCGGTGGCAAATCCTCTGGACTTAACCCTTCTTCCTGCATGATCTCTCCTATGGCGCCAATCAATTCTTCCATTTCCTCTTCTCCGCTCATAGAAAAATGCCTTAAAAAATCCATCTCTACATCATCCAATGCAGGAAGATCTTCCTCTATCTCAAGAGATATTTTTAACTTTTTACTAAAATCTTCCAAAAATATAAAGGTTCGTTCATCACGTACTTTTATTTTCTTTGGACATATTCCCTCTCGCAAAAGAGCCTCAATTAGAGCATTCAAAAGCTCTTCTGGGGCATCTAAATAATGTTCCACTGGAGGAACTGGCAAAATATAATCTCTGGCAGGATCAACCATCATAAAAACATATGGGAAAACGGGAGCCTCCTGGGGATTGGACTGCACAAGCTCTGGAAATTGTATGATTTCACATTCCCAAGTACTCATTTTTTTTATTTTTTTCAAACTGGCAATCCCAATCTCATTACAGCTTTCTGGCTTCGGCCAAGAAACTGGCTGCAATTGGGGTAATTTTATTTTCTTTTGTATATATGTCCCATTCTTCCACTCCAGCATAGGAATCTCTATTTCCTCATATGCGTCCACTCTTCCAATATCCAGCAGTCCTAGCTGGCCTGGCAATTTCTTCTCCAAAAGCCTTGACATCTCAATAGCAGCAGACAATCCTTCACAAAGGTCCTCCTGCTCTTTTTCCGTTTGTAAATACCAGGGATAACAGCCTGGCTGGTACTTTAAAAAATGCGGATATGCATTTTTCCCTGATATTCTGATTCCATTGGCGCGAGCATACTTTTTCGCCTCTTCTCGCTCCTCCTTGCTCAATTCCTCTTTTCCTTCAAATACACATTGGAGACAATTTTGTTTTGACATTATCTCCTGAGCTTCAAAAGGCGTCATATAAGGTTTATCTGCTCTCAGTATGGTAAGAAAACTGTTGATCCCTTCTTTCCCTATATACATTCCAAGGGCGCAATGTTCCCCTGCCATTCCCATAATGGCAATATACCCAATCCTGTCATCAGAAAGCTTTACTGCGAACATCTCTGTATCGATGAGAGTTTTCCATAATTTTGTTTTTTTATATTCAAATGCTAATCCATACAATCTATCTGAAATCATTTCTTATCACCACTTTTCTTTTACAAAAATTGTTCTCCATACCCGTAATGCTCTACTACATAGTCAATATCCTTATCTCCCCTGCCGCTGAGACATACCAGTATAGATCCCTGACCCATTTCTTTTGCTTTTTTCATAGCCCAGGCAACTGCATGAGAACTTTCAATTGCGGGAATAATTCCTTCATAGCGAGACAATTTGAAGAACGCTTCCATTGCCTCCTCATCCCCTATCGTCTCATACTGTATTCTTCCTATATCATGCAAAAACGCATGCTCTGGCCCTACTGAAGGATAATCTAAGCCGCTGGCTATGGAATATACTGGCGCTGGCTCTCCTGCATCATCCTTAAGCATGATACTCTCAAATCCATGCATAATCCCCTTCTCTCCATATTTCATAGAAGCAGCATGGTCACCTAACCTTTCTCCTCTTCCCAAAGGCTCCACACCTACAATATCTACAGGATCATTCAAAAAAGGAATAAACATCCCAATCGAATTACTTCCTCCGCCCACACAGGCACATACAATATCTGGATCAATGCCTGTCATCTCATGGAACTGATCTCTGGCCTCATATCCAACCACCGATTGAAAATCACGTACCATTAATGGGAACGGATGGGGCCCTAGGGCAGAACCAATACAGTAAATGGAATCTTTATAGTTTTTCGCATAAGAATCAAATGCAGAATCCACGGCCTCTTTCAGTGTCTTTAGACCGTGGCTAACTGGCACCACCTTCGCTCCCAAAATTTTCATCCGGGTAACATTCGGCGCCTGCTTTGCAATATCTACTTCTCCCATATGAATCTCGCATTCCAGACCAAAATAGGCGGCAGCAGTTGCCAACGCTACCCCATGCTGTCCTGCACCTGTCTCTGCAATCAATCGTTTCTTTCCCATAAATTTGGCAAGAAGCCCCTCTCCCATACAGTGATTCAATTTATGAGCGCCTGTATGATTCAAATCCTCTCTTTTTAAATAAATCTGGCAATTCCCAACTTGCCTGGAAAGCCTCTCACAGTGATAGATCGGCGTGGGTCTGCCTTGAAATTCCTTGCGAATTCTCCTTAGCTCATGGATAAACTGAGAAGAATGGCAAATTGTCTGATACGCCTCTGTAATTTCCTCAAAGGCTGGCATTAATTCCTCAGACAAATATGCTCCTCCATACTCCCCAAAACGACCTTCTCTATTTGGATAATTTTTTAAATATGTTCTATAATCCATATCTCTTCTCCTTTATTCATAATGAAATCTTTTCTATCATACCATATTTCTGATAAATGCGATACAAATTCCCTTTTATTTTCATAACATTTTATTCTATTGGAAAGACACTTTCACGCTTTAGCGTGGCAGGTTTTTCCTATAAGATAAAAAATTCGGGAACCGAAACGCAGCCCTCGATTCCCGAACAAATGGAAATTATCCTCAATATGAAATTACATTCTGAAAATCATGATGGATTCTCCGATTTAATCTTCCATCCTCTTATTGAACTCATCATTGATCTTTTTCAAAGATAGGTCAATTTCTGCTGCTTTTGCAATGATTGCCGTATATTCCTCTGTAGCCATTGAGGACAACTTCCCCATTTCCCCAGCTACAATGTTAAATCCTCTTCCTGCCTCACCAGCTCTTGCCGCTTCAATCGATGCATTCAACGCCAGAATATTCTGCTTCCTGGATACTTTTGTCAAATCCTTCACCATATTCTCTATCTGCTCTACATTCTTAGTCGTCTCTGCAATCTCTTGATCTATGGCGCCAGTTTTTGTCCTCTCTTTCGAACGGATATATTCTGAATTCACCAGCATATTAACCATTTCACTCATCAAATCTGCTGATGCGCGAATAGTCTCTTCTGTCTTGATCGGAACCTTTTTCAATGCCTCAATATATTCATCTGGATCTACGCCAATCTCCTCTGCAACCTTTCGAAACTTATCAAAATCTGGCGGCGCTGGCAATATCTGACCTCCTAAAATTGCCCCGAGCTTTTCACCTTCCACCACAATATCTGCTGCAAAATCCATCAACCCTGCATGACAGAAATAAGTTCCCACACCTTCGAAATCACATTTCTGACAACGCTTCAATCCCAGCTCGGTTCCCCTTGTATATTTCATACAGAAATCTGTAAAGTTACTCGGTTCCGTAACACTGTTTCCCTCTTTGTCAATCATAGTGGCAGCTACCCCTGTCGCTGTTGAAAATAAATCTTGAAGTTTTTGTAACTTCGCCTTGCTAATTAATTCGAGTAATTCCATACGTTCTTCTCCTTTTCCCCAGTAAACTTCCATCTTACTCAATTGCCGTTTGACGGGCCGCATGTTCGTCCATATTATTCCTTGCTACTATCTGCTCTCACGCCCCACATTGCCGAACATATATCTGAAATTATTATACCATAATCACTGCGTGATATGGTATGGTAATGGATGCGCACTTCGGCGCGTATAATATTGATAATATTATACCATGTCTTCCAGCATAAAACAACACAAAAATGCCCCGCACTCCTAAGGATAAATGATATCGCCCTCCTTACCGCTCTCGCTGCAAAATCTTCGGAAACAGCGTCAAAAATGTAACAGTAGTGGTAAAACCAGCAATAAAATCAGAAACTGCCTCTGCCAAAAAAACTGCCATTAACTTATTTTCAAAAAATACAGGCAGAATAAAAATCAACGGTATCATCAAAATAAGTTTCCGAAAACAAGCAAAAAACAAAGAAATTTTAGCCTGCCCCAAAGCCAGAAACGTCTGTTGACATGCAATCTGTGCACCCATCGCAAAAGCTCCTGCCATATAAAATCTCATTCCCCAGCTTGCCATTTCGTATAACTCCTGGGAACTGCTGTTAAAAATTTGTACAAACACACCTGGAATAAGCATTACCACCGCCCAGGCTACTGTGGCAAAACCAAAAGCGCAACAAAAAAGCAGACGAAATGCCTTTCGAACCCGGTCATTATTCCCAGCGCCATAATTGTAGCTGATAATCGGCTGAGCCCCCTGAGTCAAGCCGCTTAAGGGCAAAAATATCATTTGCATCACACTGCCTAAAATCGTAATGGAAGAAACTGCAATATCGCCGCCATATTTATAAAGAGATGTGTTAAAAGATATATTAATTAAGCTTTCTGTACTCTGCATTACAAAAGGAGATACCCCAAGCGCCAGCACTGGCAGCACATATTCCTTTTTTAGTTGCAAATACTTTTTTTCCACCCTCAGCTTTGTCTTTTTTCCTCGCAAAAATCGAATCACCCAAACAGCTGATACCGCCTGGGAAAGAATTGTAGCTAATGCCGCCCCTGCTACTCCCATATGAAATCCAAAAATAAATATGGGATCCAGAATAATATTCAGCACAGCTCCGATTAAAATGGTTCCCATACCCTCCATAGCGAACCCCTGAGTCGTAATAAAGCTGTTTAATCCCATAGAAAGCATTACAAATATGGTTCCACACACATAGATCCGCAAATATCCCCAGCCATAGGAAATCGTATTTTCACTAGCTCCAAACAGAAATAACATCTCTTTTCCGGTAACCCAAAAAAGAACTGTCAGCAAAACTGAAAGCCCAGTCAGCATCACGACACAGGCTCCAAGTGTTTTTCGGGCGCTTTCCAGATCCTGCTTTCCCATGTAAATGGCTGCTCTGGGAGCGCCGCCGACTCCCACCAATGCACTGAATGCCATAATAATCAATATAACCGGTAGACATAATCCAATTCCAGTTAATGCAATCGCCCCTGTATCTGGAATATGTCCAATGTAGATACGGTCTACAATATTATAAAGCATATTAACGATTTGCGCCAAAATCGCCGGTAATGCTAATTTTAACAATAATTTTCCCAGCGGAGCGCTTCCTAAATCCGCCTCTTGATTTTTATTTGTCAATCTTAATTCCTTTCTCTTAATTCATACGATTGTTCTTCTTGTTAATAAAGTCAATAATCAAATCTACTGCATCATCAATACTAATCATGCTACTATCAATGGTAAGCTGATATCCATCTACTTCATTCCATTTCTCGTCTGCATAGTAGATATGAAAGCCTTCTCTGGCTTTATCTTCCTTTTCTACTAATTTTTTTGCTTTCTCTGTGCTGATTTTCCGATCGATCGCCGTTTTATCAATACGGTATTCCTTTGGTGCATGAATAAATACGCTTGTCATATCTGGATGGTCCTTCAAAATGAAATTTCCACACCTTCCTACAATGACACAATCTTCCTTTTCTGCCAGATTTCGAATAAATTCAAAGGGAACCTTCCGCTGTCCTTGGGAACGGCTATCCGTGGCAATCACATACAACAGGCTATTGACAGGCTGCTCCTCATAAAAATCACGCAGCTCTTCATATTTATCTGTTTTCTTTGCTTCTTTTGCCAAAGACTCTTTATCATAATACTTAATGCCTAATTTCTTTGCCAATTCCCGTCCAACAATATGCCCGCAGCTGCCAAACTCTCTACCAATTGTAATAATCATATTCTCACTCCTTACCTAAACTTTTTTCAAACCCACTGTAAAACTATTATAACACTACATGTCAAGATTGCAATTGTCTGTTTTTATCTTATAGAAAGATATTTCTATACTTTAACATGGCAAAGTTTTTCCCATAGCAAGAAAGAATCCTGCAAAGCAGGATTCTTTCTTAGTCTTATATTGTTTTTTTCTATCTCTGCACTCTGGCTCCGGCGCCTCCCATAATGGCTTCCACTTCCTTTTTACTTGCCATTGTGGTATCCCCTGGTGTGGTCATTGCAAGTGCGCCATGGGCTGCTCCATAATTTACTGCAACCTCAGCGTCGCTGGCAGTCATCAAACCATAAATCAACCCAGAAGCAAAAGAATCTCCGCCGCCTACCCGGTCCATAATCTCCAGTCCTTTGTAATCCTTAGATTTGTAAATTTCTCCATCTGCCCAGCAAATTGCCCCCCAGTCATTGACTGTCGCTGTCTTTACGGTACGGAGAGTTGTTGCAACTGCCTTAAAATTAGGATAGGTTTCTGCTGCATGGTTAATCATCTTTTTGTATCCATCCAGATTCAATTCCTTTAACGATGCATCATTCCCCTCAATCTCGAATCCAAGACAAGCTGTGAAATCTTCCTCATTTCCGATCATAACATCCACATATTTTGCAATCTCTTTATTTACCTCCTGTGCTTTTTGCTGTCCGCCAATAGCGCTCCACATGGAAGGACGGTAATTCAAATCATAAGACACTATGGTTCCATACTTTTTCGCAGTCTTTATTGCTGCTAAAACGGTTTCGCAGGATTCCTCGGAAAGTGCAGCATAGATTCCGCCTGTATGCAGCCAGCGTGCTCCTAAGGTTCCAAAAATATATTCAAAATCAAAATCTTCTGGGGTTGCTTTGGAAATTGCAGTATTTGCACGGTCGGAGCAGCCAACTGCCCCCCGAATACCAAAGCCTCGCTCTGTAAAATTAATTCCATTCCGGCAGATTCTTCCAATTCCATCGGTCTTCATCCAATGAATCAAAGAGGTATCCACGCCTCCCTGTAAAATAAAGTCCTCCATCAACATGCCAACTTCATTTTCTGCAAATGCTGTAATCACAGCCGTTTTCATACCAAAGCATCTTCGAAGTCCCCGGACAACATTATATTCTCCACCGCCTTCCCATGCACGAAAGCTCCTTGCAGTGCGAATCCGGCCTTCCCCTGGATCTAACCTTAACATAACCTCACCTAAGGAAACGGCATCATATTTACATTCACTTTCTGGTCTCAGATTTAATTCCATTACTTCTCACATTCCTTTCTATACAAATACTATTATCTCCCTATTTTCGAATAGAAGCTGCCAATTCCACAGCTTCTTTTGTAAGCTGGCGAATCTTATCAAATTCTCCGTTCTTTATAAAATCCCCTTTTACCATCCAGCTTCCGCCGCAGCAGAGAATCTTATCAAATGTAAGATAATTTTTCAGGTTATCTACACCAATCCCCCCTGTAGGCATAAATTTCATCATGGTATATGGCGCTGCCATTGCTTTAATCCTGGAAATACCGCCTGCCTGCTCTGCTGGGAAGAATTTTACCACCTTCATCCCCCGTTTTGCTGCCTGAGCAACCTCAGAAGGGGTAATGCAGCCTGGGAATACAGGAATATTTCTTTCCAAACAGTAATCAACAATCTCTGGATCAAAGCCTGGACTTACAATAAATTTTGCACCTGCTGCCACGGCACGATCTATCTGCTCCGTAGTCAAAACTGTGCCTGCTCCGATCAGCATTTCAGGATACTTTTCACTCATCAAACGAATGGATTCTTCTGCTGCTTCTGTACGAAACGTTACTTCAGCGCAAGGAAGCCCCCCTTCGATCAATGCTTCTGCAAGAGGGAGTGCGTCCTTTGTATCCTCTAATACTACTACTGGAACCACTGCATAATCATAAAATCTTTCTTCAATTGTTTTCATATATCATTCTCCTTTCAACGTTTGATATCATAGTTCATGTTCATCAAATTCCGAATTGCCGCTGCATCATCTGTAATATTTGCGTCCCCACGAATGGTATGCTTCAAGGCGCTGCTTGCAACTGCAAAATTTACCATGTCCATCGGCCTATAGCCTCTCATCATGGCATAAATCAAACCGCTGGCAAAGGCGTCTCCGCCCCCTACCCGGTCAAGAATATTAAAGGTAAACAGTTTACTTTCAAAGGTGTGCCCTTCATACCACATATAAGCCTTCAAGCTGTTTTCGCTTCCGCTATGGGCATAGCGCACATGACGTGCAATACATTTTAAGTTGGGATACCGTTTTACAAACACCTGAAAAATTTCATCCTGCTGTTCATAGCTTGGCTGAAGGGGAACGCCATCCTTCCAGTCTCCTTTGCTGTAATCTGCTTCATCCTTCCACAGATGATAGGGTTCAATTCCAAACAAAACGTCTATATAAGGCAGACATTTGGTACAAAAATCCCTTGCCTCTTCCCAGGTCCAGAGTGTACTACGGAAATTTCCATCAAAGCTGGTAGTAATTCCCTGTTCCTTTGCAGTCTTAAGGCAGGCTAGAACCATTTCCCTGCAGTTTTCTCCAAGGGCAGGGGTAATGCCGCTTAGATGAAGCCAAGTGAATCCCTCCAGCAAACTTTCAAAATCGTACGATCCAAAATCATATTCTGTCATTGCACTATTTTTACGGTCATAAATCACTTTGCTGGCACGGATCCCATATCCTGTTTCCAGGTAATATGTTCCAAGACGATGGGAAGGCGTCTGTTCCTGGGTGCTTAAAATCACTGGTGTACAATGCACATCATTACTCCGCAGCATCCGAACCGCACTTTTTCCCAGGCTGTTATTTGGTACAACTGTAAAAAATGTACTATCTATCCCAAGATTGGCCAGTGCCAGAGCTATATTCGCCTCACTTCCGCCATAGCTGGCCTCGAAACTCGAGGCCATTCTAATTTTTTCATAATTCGGCGGTGTCAGACGAAGCATAATCTCCCCAATGGTAATAAATTTATGGGAATTATAGTTTTCCTTTAATAATGGGTTCTCATGCTCCATTAAATCTCTCCTTTCTATTTAATTTATCTTCCAAGCAAGTTCTCCATAGATGGAGCACCGCCAGAAATCAATACTACTAATATTCCAGGTAAGCTCCCTTCATCGGACTTGTTGCATGTTCACTGAACAGCCTGAGAACACCTTTTTTATATTTTGGTTCCCGTGGTTCCCATTTCTCCCGGCGTTCCTTCAAAACTGCTTCTACTTCTTCCATCGTCTTACGCTCTCCAGCAATACCAATAATGTTAAGCTTCCTGCCTGGAACGTCTATCTCTATCAAATCCCCTTCTTCTACCAGGGCAATGGGGCCACAATCAACTGCTTCCGGACTGCAATGGCCAATCACTGGGCCTGTAGATGCACCAGAAAAGCGTCCATCCGTAATCAATGCAATGCTTCTCCCCAGCTCTGCATCACTGCTGATTGCTTCTGAGGTATAGAACATCTCTGGCATTCCGCTGCCCTTAGGCCCTTCATAACGGATAAAGACCGCATCTCCCTTCTGCACCTTGCGCTTTAAGACTGCATCCAGACATTCCTCTTCACTGTCAAAGGGCCGTGCCCGTAAAACTGCTTGGAACATCTCTTTGGGACAAGCGGTGTGCTTAATCACTGCCCCTTCTGGTGCAAGGTTTCCTCTTAAAATAGCAATGCTTCCGTCCGTCCCGATTGCCTTTTCATAGGGACGAATAATATCTTCTTTTGTCAAGGAAATATCATATCGCTCATTAAAATCCTGCAGCCATTTTTCGCACCTGGAATAAAAACCATTTTGTTTTAATTCATCCAAATTTTCTCCCAAAGTTTTTCCGGTTACCGTCATAACATCCAAATGGAGATGTTCACGGATTTCTTCCATAATCGCTGGTACTCCCCCTGCATAATAGAAGCATTCCGCCGGCCATCTTCCTGCTGGCCGTACATCCAAAAGATATCTTGCATTCCGATGAAGCCTGTCAAAGGTATCTCCTGTAATCTCCAAACCGAATTCATGTGCAATTGCCGGGATATGCAGCAAGCAGTTTGTGCTTCCTGAAACAGCAGCATGTACAAGAATTGCATTTTCGAAGCTGTCCATGGTAACAATATCACTGGGACACATGTTTGGCATGGTTGCAAGCTTCACAGCCTGGACACCTGCTTGTCTGGTAAATGCCAGAAGGTCTGGGCTTGTGGCTGGCATCAACGCACTTCCTGGAAGGGCAAGACCCAATGCTTCCGCCATAATCTGCATAGTAGAAGCCGTTCCAATAAATGAACATGCCCCACAGCTTGGGCAGGCATTGCATTTTGCCCAGTTTAATTTTTCCTCATCAATTTCTCCACGCTGATATTTGGCATTGTACATTCCAAGCTGTTCTAATGTAAGCATCTCTGGCCCAGCATTCATCGTACCTCCTGGCACTACCACAGACGGAACATCAGCCCTTGCCAAACCCATCAAGTTTCCTGGCATACCCTTATCACAGCTCGCCAGATATACTCCGGCATCAAAGGGAGTGGCATTCGCATGAATTTCAATCATGTTGGCTATCATTTCCCTGCTTACCAAACTGTAATTAATCCCATCTGTTCCCTGGCTTTCACCATCGCAAATGTCTGTACAATAATAGCGTGCCCCATAGCCTCCTGCCTCTTCAATCCCTTTGCGCACTTCCTCTACAAGAATGTTTAAATGTCCGCTTCCTGGATGACTGTCGCCATAAGTGCTTTCAATCATTACCTGTGGTTTGGACAAATCCTCCGGCTTCCAGCCGGTTCCAATCCGCAACGGATCTAATTCCGGTGCATTTTTACGCATTTCCTGACTTCTTAATTCCATATTCTTCACCATCCCTTTCACTTACCCAAAGTAAAAACAATCTATGAAAGATACCTGGCATTTCACCATGTAAATTTTTCTCCTAATTTAAACACAATCTAAGCAAAAAATGAAATAATCAAAGCTACCACAAATCCTGTTCCACCTACCAGAGTCTCCATAATTGTCCAGGTTTTTAAGGTTGTCACCTCATCCATCCCTACCAATGATTTTACCAGCCAGAAGCCAGAGTCATTGAAATGGGAGCATACCGTTGCCCCACCTGCAACTGCTGCTGTGGTACAAGCCAGATACAAGGGAGATAAATCTGCAATTCCTGGCATAGCTGCAATAATACCTGCTGCCATTGTCATAGCCACCGTTGCCGAACCAACACAAATCCTTACCAGTGCAGCTACCACAAATGCCACAATCACAATCGGAAGATTTGCAGAAGACACTGCATTGCCAATCAAGTCACCAAGACCAGAATATTGAAGCATATACCGAAGAACACCACCACATGCGGTTACCAGAAGAATCAATCCGGTAGGCTCTAAGGACTTGGTCATGATTTTTTCCAATTCCTCCATATTATATCCATGTCTTAAGCCAAGAATCAACATTGCTGCAATTGTTGCTATCAAAAGCGCTACAAAGGGTTCCCCAAGAAAAGCAAAAATCGGCGCTACTGTGCTTAATGCCGGAACTACTCCTGCAACAGAGTCTAAAATAATCAGTACCAGGGGAATTAGAATAATTCCTACAATAGTCCAGAAATTCGGCAGCTTTGATTCGTCAAAATCCTCCTGCTTTGCCACGTGTTCTGGAACTGGAACCATATATTTTTTTCCACAGATCGCTCCCCATACAGGTCCCGCCACAACCATAGAACAAATTCCACATAAAATACCAACCATAATTACCCAGCCAAGCTCTACATTCAACATAGTTGCTACCAGAACCGGACCTGGGGTTGGAGGAATAAATGCATGTCCAACTGCAAGCCCTGCCAAAAGAGGAATGGCATAAAACAAAGCAGAACGATTGGTTCTTTTTGCAAGGGAGAATGCCAGAGGAATCAAAATAATCAGCCCTGCATCAAAAAACACAGGCATTGCGATCACAAGGCCGGTAATTCCAAGCGCCCAGGCTGCCTTTTTATCGCCGAACCATTTTACCATACTGACAGCCAACGTTTGCGCCCCTCCAGATGCTTCCAAAATTGCGCCGAACATGGAGCCAAGACCTACCAACAATGCAATTCCTTTTAATGTATTTCCGATTCCGTCATTCACCGCTGTTACAATATTATCAAAAGGCATACCTGCCCCAAGACCTATGACAATTGCTCCCACCAAAATAGAAACCATTGCCTGTACCTTAAATTTGATAATCAATAAAAGCAATACTGCCAAGCCCACAATTGCAGCTATCACTAATCTGGTTGGATCTAATGCCATTGCTTCACCAGCCATAACTTAAAACCTCCTAATATTATTTTTTATGAACTTCATGTCTCTATAACATCTGACGTCTTATGTTATTGTGAATTTATTCTACTATTTTCTGGTATTTTGTTCAATACATCTGATGTATTTATTTTTCTTTCTCCTTTTTGCACAAAAAAGATGACTTCCACCCCTTTGGAAAGTCATCTTTTTGTATATTATATCTATGTCTTTCGAAAAGTTGTTTGGAGCATCTTCAATACATCTGATGTATCACTTTTCCTGCTCCCGCTGCTCGATGAGTCTCATAATCGTTTGGCGGTTATACGTCAGATGCATCATCATAGCACATCTGGCTCCTACAGAATCCCTCTTAAGTATCGCATCGGTAATCGCTCGATGGGTTTCTAATGTCTCTTCTTTCAACAGGCGGTGGGTCAGATTTGCAAATGTATAAACTGCTGTATTAATAACAGGAATCAGCATCTCAACCACCTGATTTTTACTGCAATGAGCAATGCAGGCATGAAATTCCACATCCTTACTAATATGGTTGTGCCCGCCCCGATATAGTTGTTCGGTCTCATCACATAATCTTTTGAGCTTTTTCAATTCCCCCTCAGATGCATTTTTACAAGCCAACGCTGCGATTTGCGGCTCTATCATAAGCCGTACCTCAAACAAATCCAGCGCCATCTTATATTTATCTTCCATTTTTCCAAACCCCAATGGATCATCCTCAAAGGAATTGGTATTGATGACATATGTTCCTGAACCTCTGCGCACCTCCAAGATACCTCTGGATACCAGCCCTTTTACCGCTTCCCGAATTGTACTGCGCCCGACGCCGAACTGCTTTGCGAGCTCAAATTCATTTGGTATTTTCTGCCCTGGTTCCACCGGCTCTTGTAAAATATATTTCATCAATTCATCTTCGATCTGGGCGCCCAGAGGTTTCTTACCCATTTTATCAAAATTGTACATTTTACCGCTTTCCTCCCATTGTGACCTTTTCCATCACTCCAGCATGTTTTGGTATGGCCAGTCTAAGATTCCACCAAATTCTAAAACCTTTTCATACCCCATATCTACCAGCTTCTGAGCTGCCTGCTTACTTCGGTTTCCACTTCTACAGTATACCAGAATTTGTTGTCCTTTGTCCGGTAATATTTCCGGTTCACTTAAAATATCTTCATGGGGCAAACATACGGCATTTTTAATATGACCGGAATCATACTCCTCCTGCTGTTCCTCCTTATGATTTTCTACCATTTGAACAATGGCTGCAACTGTCTGATTCTGCTGTTCCTCCTGGGTAATAGAAGCATCATGGTCACCATCCTGACTTCCATAATTTCCAAACAGAGCATGATTTCCCCCTTCTATACAAACTTCTGTATAATCGGAAGGCATAAATTCTCTCCCTTCTTCCATCTTCTCCATGGTCAGAACTCCGTCTTCACTTCCATATATGGATACAACCGAAAAAGCATCCGATGCTAATGTTTTTGTTGGATAGGCTGCCAGAAGAGCCAAACCATCCAGTTTATCCAGGTGTCCAGCGGCATAGGAAGCCGCCATAGCCCCTCCCAGAGAATGGCCAGACAGATACCAATGGTCATAATCATAAGAATTCATAATCTTTCCTGCTTTATTTTGTCCAAAAAATGCCAAATTACACGGCATTTTAATTAGGAAACAATCAATACCATGATTTGCCAGTTTATGCAACAACGGTACATATGCCGTATACTCTACTTTTGCTCCAGGATAGAAAATCATAGCCGTATCTTTCCCAGGCCCATCTAAGTACAAACCATCCTTTATCTCAATGACGGATACTGTGCCATTTCCTGCCAAATACTCCTGTACACATTCTTCACTATGATAATAATCATTGACATAGCAAAATGCAGCGATGCACAACACAATTCCAAATAATATGGGTATAATGATTTTTTTCTTTTTCCACGCTTTTTTCATCGCTTATATTTTCTCTCTTCATTCATTTTCTTTCCTATAGAATAAAAAAGCCTCGAAAAATCGAGGCTTTCAAGAGGCGCAGACCGGATTTGAACCGGTGAATCAGGGTGTTGCAGACCCACGCCTTACCGCTTGGCTACTGCGCCATAATAAAATTATGTTTGTACAGATACAATGTTGTAACTCCGTACCTAAATCTATTATATTATAACAAATATAAAAATATTCGTCAAGAATAATATTTTTAAAAATGACTCCTACGGGAATCGAACCCGTGTTACCGCCGTGAAAGGGCGATGTCTTAACCGCTTGACCAAGGAGCCGTAACATTGTCAACAACAAAGACAATGTTACCATAACTTTTTTCTTTTTGCAAGTACTTTTTTCAAAAAGTTTTTAGATTGTAAATAGTATCCATTAATTAGACGCCCGCTGCCTTTAAAACGTATCAAAAATTATCCCTTTACTACACCTACAGTTTTCAATTTTCGGATTGGCGTAACAAGCTCCGATTGCTGAGCCATCACTACATCAATATCTTTATAAGCAAACCGGCATTCCTCTGGCACATCATTTTTCTTGCGTTTCCCTAAAACAATTCCCTGTTCCTTTAAATCCACCATCACCTGTTCCACTGAAAAAGTCTGCATCGCCCCTGTTCTAGAATAATTTCTCCCTGCTCCGTGGGAGGATGAACAGAAGGACTCTTTGTTTCCTTTTCCTTCCACCACATAACTGTAAGAACCCATGGCCCCTGGTATTACGGCAAGCTCTCCTTCCCTCACTCTGGTAGCCCCCTTGCGGTGCACCCACACATTGGCATCGTAATGGTTTTCCAATGCGGCATAATTATGGTGGCAATTGATCTCCTCTCCAAATTCCACCTTCAGGTCTGTGTGTCTTTCGATTACTTCCGTTACAATTTCACATACTTTCTCCAGCATACATGCCCGATTTTCAAAAGCATAATCCATTGCCAAATTCATCCAATTAATATACTGTTGCCCTTCCTTAGACTGTACTGGCAAAAAAGCCAAGTGGTACTCATCCTTTACCTCACTGTACCATTTCCGATTTTGTTCACTGGCTGTTTTATGAAAATAATCACAGATTGCCTTTCCCATATGGCGGCTTCCAGAATGAATCATAATACAAAGATACCCGTTTGTATCTTCCTGAAGCTCTATAAAATGATTCCCGCCTCCCAAACTTCCTACCTGAAAATACCCGTCTTCTATGAGAGGCAGTAAATCCAAGTTTTCTTCATATTTGTCCATTTCTTCTTTTGCCTGGTCAAGGATTTTTGAATTTTGAGGGGTTTTATACCGCTCAGTATTTAACGGAATTGTCCGCATAATATTTCCAATGATTGCCTGAATGATTGTTCCATTTCCAGTTTGGATTTCACGAATTTCATCCATATGGATATTGGTGGGAATGAAATCCATACCGCAACCAATATCAACACCTACTGCATTGGGAATAACCACATCCTTTACTGCAATCACGCCGCCGATTGGCATTCCTTTCCCTGCATGGGTGTCTGGCATTAGGCAGACCCATTTATGAATAAACGGAAGCTGTGAGAGGTGATATGCCTGTTCCAGACAATTTTCCTCCAACTGTTCTTTACTTTCTAACCATACCTTTACTGGAAATCTTGTTTTCTCATTATATAATACAAACATACCATCCACATCCCTTCTATTTTGCTGTCCATTTGGTAATTGCTTTGATGGGCTTATTATATACAGGATTTGGTAAATTATCATATCAAAAAAGTTGCGAACTGTTACATAGAATCCGAAAAATGTACCTAATACTGTTGTTTCCTCTGTTACTCCATGATAAAATATTAAAAACCTATTCTGTTTGAATATGGACTAAAATGCAGGAGCGGAGAAAAATGTCAAATTTTCAGGAACTGATCAAAACCTTTCCCAAAACAAGAGAATATGTCAGAGACTTCTTTGTTTATGGCTTTAAAACCCGCAATGAATTTAAGGAAAAAAGTCCACGTACTTACGACAACGAGCGAAGACGGCTGGAAAGCTGGCTTGGCCCCTTTGTACAGAGAGATTATGTGCCTGGCGGCTTTAATATTTCACTTGCCATTGACAGCAGCCTTTTGGATTCTAATCCCCTGTTTCGGGTGTGGAAAACCAAAAGCTTCACGGACAATGACATTGTGCTTCATTTTCTAATTCTGGATTTGCTTCAAAATGGACAGGTATTGACCACAGAAGAAATTACGGACCGGCTGCTCACAGACTATGAGGCATTGTTTGACATTCAGACTGTTCGGCGCAAATGCAATGCTTATGAAAAAGAAGGACTTCTAAGCAAGCAAAAAAAAGGAAAATCTGTCTTGTTTTCCTTGGACAATACTTTGACTCTCTGGCTGAAATCTAAGGAAGCTATCATAGATGCTCTAGCTTTTTATCAGATGGCAGGCTGTCTTGGAATTATCGGAAATGAAATTCTGGAACAACTGGAAAGCCAGAACAAAAGCTTTCGGGTAAAACACAGTTTTTTCGTACATACATTGGAAGATGAAATACTACTGACCCTTTTGGATGGGATGAACCGGAAATTAACCGTAAATCTCACCATAAAAAGCTCTAAAAACGGTCTTGAAAGTACTGCAAGCTGCATTCCATTGCAGCTATTCATAAGCTCCAGAAGCGGCAGACGTTTTCTCTGCGGATATGTGGAAAGAAGCAAACGTTTTACCTGTTTCCGTCTGGATACGATCAAGCATGTTGACTGCCTGAAGCCTGCGCCGGAATATGAAGACCTGAAAAAGAAACTAGAACGGAACCGCTGTCTGCTCTGGGGTGTATCCTTTCAGGGAACGGAGCGCCATCATCAGGATACCTTAACCATGGTCCTGCATATAGAAGAGCCTGGCGAACTGTATATTGTTGACCGTCTGAAACGGGAGGGCAAGGAAGGCGCTGTCACACGGATTGGAAAAAATACCTGGCAGTATCAGAGGGACTCCTTTGACTGTAATGAAATGCTGCCCTGGGTTCGAACCTTTACCGGAAGGATTCTGTCGCTGAAATGTACTGCCAAATCTGTAGAAAATCGGTTTTATCAGGATTTGGAAAGCATGTATCAAATGTACCAGATAGAAGGAGAAGCAAATGGAACTATTTTCTGAAATTTATAGCTGTTATTACCAGGTGATGCGACACCTTTTAACCTGTCAAACTCCCTTTACCATAGATGAAATCCGCAGCCAGATTTGCAAGGAAAGCTTTGAAGAAAGCCTCCTTGCCATAATTCCCAAGCTGGAAAGTGGAGACTGGAATTTATTTGCAAGAGAGAATGGGCTCTATTTTTCCAAAATAGATTCTGCATTTCTCACGCCTCTTTCCCACCTTCAGAAATCTTATCTGAAAGCGTTACTGTCTGACCCCCGTATCTCACTTTTTTTAGACCAAGAACAGCTGAAAACACTGGATTCTATGCTGGATTCTGTGAAGCCTCTTTGGAACCAGGAACAGATTTACTACTATGACCGTTTTACAGATGGAGATCCTTATACAGATGAAATTTACTGCAGTAATTTCCGCACACTGCTTACCGCACAAAAGCGCCGGCAATATACGGATATTGATTATAATTCTCCCAATGGAACCCGGGTTCATCACTACTATGTACCTGTACGCCTGGAATATTCCATAAAAAACGACAAGTTCCGGCTGCTTGCCCTGAAACATAGAAAAAATAATAGAATGCGGCTGGAAATCTTAAACATTGCCCGTATGCAAAAGGTATGCCTTACCGATAAATTTTTCACTTCACAAATTGACCTGAATACCTTAATTCAAAATTCTTATGACAAAGAACCTCTTCGGCTGCATATTATCAACAAACGCAATGCCCTGGAACGGGCCATGCTTCATTTTGCGAATTATAAGAAAAATACGAAAAAAATCGGCGAAAACACCTATGAATGTCTGATTTATTACAATCAGTCTATGGAGACGGAATTACTGATTGAAGTTCTGTCCTTCGGCCCCATGCTTAAGGTTATAGGAAATGACAGATTCCTTGCCAGCCTAAAAAGCCGGCTGAAAAAGCAAATGGAAATAGGGGATTTGGAATCCTAATTCGAAAACACTTTCATAAGTTATTTTAATTTAATCTCATCATTATCCCCTACTAGCTATTTAATATCTAGCTTAGATAATCCAAGAAATAATTTTGAAGTGAAACATTTATTGAAAAAATAAAAATTGTAGGACACTCAAAGTTATGAAAAAATAACATTAAAACAGGAACTCCTATGCAATGGAGCTCCTGTTTCGATATTTATTTCTCCCGCTTTACCTCAATGCAAATATTTCGATCCTCACATCCTTGTGCTGCAATGGTAATCTCGATCATGCCTTCTTCTTCCCCAGCCCGAACCACGGCCATAACATATCCATCATAAGTCTCCCACTCTGAATCGTCGTAGCTTCCAAGGGATTTTGGATCTGCACTGCCCATTGCCTCTAATCTGCCTGCACCTTTTACTGACACAGAAACTTTCCTGGATGCATTCAGATTCTCTATTCCAGCGCTATCCGTTAGCTTAACCGTAATAAAAGAAAGATCCTCACCGTCTGCACGCAGCTCCTTCTTATCTGCCTCTGCACAGAGTTGTACTTCTTCTCCTGCTGTTACAAGAGAAAATCTTCCGATTTCTTTTCCTTCCCGATAGGTTACCGCTGTTAATTCTCCTGGTGCATATGGCGCTTCAAACGACGCTGTAAATTCATGTTCCTCTCCTGCTGGTTTCTTCCCCAGGGAACGACCATTTAAGAACAGCTCTGCTTCCTCAGCATCTGCATAGATATCCACAAAAGCCGCCTTTCCCTCATACCCTGGCCAAGTCCAGCTTGCAATATTATCCTTGTACATCCAAGGAGTCTTGGAACATTTCATGTCAGACCGATTCATACGTACCACGGCAAGATAGGGTTCTTTACGCAACCCGTACACGATCTCCCGCAGATAACTAATGGGACGGCGGTAACCAATCAAATCCAAATCTCCGATATAAGCTGTCCGCTCTGGAAAGACACTGGAAAAGTTCACAGAATCATCGTAATGGAAAATACCGCAGCCTGCTTCCCCAAGATAATCGTACCCTATCCAGGTAAAGTCCCCTAACACATGGGGATAACGCTTTACAATTCCCCACAGCCTTACGATATCTGCTGGATAAGTTTCTGTACCCACAACTGTTTTATTGGGATGTAATTCATGTTCCAACACATGCCGACCTGTAAGATAATTCAACCCTATAATATCGCTGGAAGAAGAGCATCCTTCCAATGCCTCTGTCAACAGCGGATGGGTGGCAAAGTATTCCCCCCTCTCGCCTTCCATCAAGCTCATAAAACTGTTAAACCCATTGCTTCCCTCTTGGTTTCCTTCTCCAGTTGCCTGAACTGGACCAAATTTTTCCATAATCTCCTGCATCAAAGGTCCTAACCGCACTCCAGCAGACATCAATCCATTTTGCCCCATCGTCGTATAGCGGGTATGATCCAGCTCATGAATCCGGTTGCACATGTTACGGTTTATCATAGCTCCAGCTTCTGAACCAGCCTCCGAAATTTCATTACCAGTAGAATATAACGCCACACAAGGGTGGTTGTAATCCTTTGCTACCATCTGTTCTGCCACCTCTTTCCAGCATTCTCTGAAATGGAGAGCAAAATCATGGGGATTCTTATGAACTGTCCACATATCACTGATTTCATCCATAACCAGCATTCCATATTTATCACATGCATCCAGCATGGCTTTACTCATGGGATGATGGGAGCTTCGGATACTGTTAAACCCAGCTTCCTTCAACTGTCTGATTCTTCGTTCTTCTGCCTCTTTCCAGGTATTCGCTCCCAGAATACCATTATCATGGTGAATGCAGGTTCCCCGAAGCTTCACCATTTTTCCATTCAAACGGAGCCCGTGGTCTGCATCCAACATAAGGGTACGAATGCCGAAGTTTTCCACTGTCTCATCCAATACCGCTCCTGCACTTTCAATCTGTACTCTGCACTGATATAATTCTGGCGTATCACAGCTCCAGAGCTTTGGGGTTTTGATACAGATGATATGCCTTGACATTTCCTCTGTTTCTGGGTACATGACAACCAATTGACGGTCACTGGCAACCACCGTGCCTTCCTTTTCCAGAAATACTTCCACATGTACTTTTTCCCTGACCCTGCTGATACTTTCCAACCGTACTGCCACTTCTACCACTGCAGATTCCTCTTCCTGAGCCAAAGTTGTGATTCTAACTCCGTCTGCTGGAATATGAATCCGGTCTCCAACCATCAATTTCACATCACGATAAATGCCGCTTCCCGTATACCAGCGGCTGTTGGGCGCCAAACTGTTACTGGCAATTACTTTCACTTTATTTTCCACTCCATAATTCAACCAGGAATTCAGCTCCACATAAAATCCCCCATATCCATATAAGCTGGTTGCTGCCAAAGCCCCATTTACATAAACCATAGCCGTTTGATAGATTCCTTCAAATTCCAGAAGCACCTTCTTTTCCTTCCATTCCTCTGGAGCAAAAAACGACTTCTGATAAATATATTCTCCACCTGGGTAAAATCCGGTTTGAGCGCCACTCTCCACCTCAGGGGTTCGTTCCTCGTGAATCATTGCATCATAAGGAAGATGCACCATATGTACCTCATCTGTTCCCAGGAAGGCCGCTGCTGCCGCATTGCTGCCGCCTTTCGTTACCTGCCAGTTGCGGTTAAAATTCTTTCTAATCATACAAGTTCTCCTTTCTGATGCTTCTCATCCCATTCTTTATTCGCTTTTTCCACCTTCATCAAATAAACTAAAATTGCCATCACAACACCAAAAATTAAAGGTATCACTGCATACATAAAGAAAATCATTTGAACCGCACCAGAAGTCTGTACGGCTGCAGTACCGTCAAAGCCGCCTAGCGCCAGCAGCCATCCTACAACTGCACTGCCAATACCACCGCCTAACTTCACACCAATGGAAGAACAGCTAAACATTACTCCATCAATTCTCACTTTCTGCGTCCGCCATGTATAGTCACTGGTTTCTGCTACCAGTGCATTTAACGTTCCAGTTAAAGGACCGCCTGCCATATTACGGAAAAAAGTAGCAAATAACATGACAGGAAGATTTCGGTTCAAAGCGCCTATGATAAACACACCGCCCATCAGAAGCGTAATTACCCTGGCGTACAAATTTACCTTCCACATACTTCCAAGCTTTTTTACAAGTAATGGCGTCAACGCCAGAATAATCATAACTGGAACCAACTGGAATAAAGAAAAAGTTCCCAAAAGAGCAGGGTCATTCATATAATAGGTCATAAAATAAATTGCTGACCCCTGAGTAATTCCACTATAAATATAGTTTACCAGATATAATCCAAGAATGATGATATAATAAGGATTTTTCAATAATAATTTTAAGGATCTTCCAAAGCTCACTTTTTCCGGTCCATTTCCTGCTCCGACAGTTCCAAATTCTTGTTCTGGTTTTGTATCCTCATCTGGCACTTCCTTCACCATGAGAACACAGAAGGTATTTACTACAAGGGCAATTAAGGCAAAAATCAAAGCTACTGTACGCCATCCTTTTGTACCGCCACCAAATTTTTCTACCAGCCCCATAGCATTATAAGAAATCACCAGTGTGGTAAAGGTTGCAAAAATAAAGCGGATCGAGCCAAGCTGAACTCTTTCCTGTCCGTTCTTGGTAATCTTGGCCGCCAAAGCCTCATAAGCAATACTGTTTGCCGTATAAAAAACTGCGTTAAAGGCCGTATAGAATACAAAGAAGTACGCATACTGCATGGTTTGATTCATACTGGGAATAGAGAATACTAGAAACAGACAAGCAGAAACTCCAAGCTGTCCGTACAGCATCCATGGACGGGCCTGTCCCATTTTGCTTTTGGTCTTATCCATCAATCCCCCAAAGAAAATATCAGATACCCCATCCAACAATTTGGAAGCCATCATCAAGGTTCCAATTACTGCACTGTTAAGACCTACCGCATTGGTAAGATATAACATAACAAAACTTGAAATTAACGCATATCCACAATTGGATGCCATATCGCCGGAACCATAGGCAACTTTTTGATACCATTTTAAATATTTTTTCTCATTCATTTGTTTTCTCCTTTACTTTTTTGTCGATAATGTATATACTTTATCTTAAGATAGCTAAATTTTAGCAATATTCACTAAATGCAACAATGTCACAAACACCTATATGTGCATATTTTTTGTATCATATTCGTGAATAATATTTAGAAAGGCTGTTATGAATGAAAAAGTAATACGTTCCGGAAAAACAAGCAATATTCTGGAAATCCATAATTCAGACAGTATCGTCAATGCTTACTATGATATGTCTGCACCAATACAGCTTACCTTTAGCTACTGTAGCGGCCTTCAGGATCAGGATTTCTATAATGTAGTATCTGTATCTCCCAATAAAGATTATTTCTACGCCTCTCGCATTGACTCACATTTTCATAAGTTCAATGCCCGTCCACTGCATCAGCATAGCTTTTTTGAACTTTTGATTGTTTTAAAAGGAAGCATTATACAAAAACTAGAGGATAAAAAATATCTGTATCCTGCCGGCTCCTGCTGTCTGATCAATCAGAATATTTTTCATATCGAAAAATATATTGGAGAAGCCCAGCTTCTATTTATCGGTTTATCTGTGAATTTTATTAAAGAACTGTTGGAATCTCATCGAACTGCTTATTTCCAGAAAGAAGAAACGGCTTATGATAATTCTGTGTTCCAATTTATGAACGCAAATATCCTATCTGGTGATGGCAAAAATTATCTGGATTTTTTTCCTACTTTCCAGAATCACAAAAATTTAGAAAAACTACAAAAACTTTCTGATGCGTTAATTCACTCCATGATGTTTCCGAAATTTGGTTCTACCTATATGATCAAAGGTGTAATCTGTGAACTATTTCAATATCTGGATACCAGACAATTTTATCATATTAGTAAGGTTAAGCTCCATTCCAGCTCTGACCAGCTTTTATTTTCCCGTATTGGACACCTGATGGAAGAAACTAATGGCCGGATGCCAAGATCTGCTCTAGAAAATGCCCTTTGCTACAGTGGGAATTATTTGAATACCATCGTCAATAAATACACTGGTATGAACTTACATGATTACGGCTTGACTTTTACAATGAAAAAAGCTGCATCTCTTCTGACGGATACAGATAGATCTATATCTGCCATTGAAACGCAGCTTGGCTTTACAAACCGTACTCATTTTTATAAAATGTTCAAGAATAAATATGGCGTTACACCGGGAAAATACCGAAGTCAGATGAAAGGAGTTCAAACTTAATTGTCCATCCTTTTATAACTTTGCAATCTATTTTCCTCTGTGAGCATCTATTTATAAGAATTCAAGAACAGACGCTATGGCAGGGCCCCCTCCCACACATAACGAAGCCGCTCCGTATGTAATATTCTGCCTTTTTCCTTCATAAAGAAGACTCACCAGAATGCGGATGCCAGTAGCTCCAACGGGATGACCAAGGGCAATGCCAGAGCCATTGAGATTCACCTTCTCCCGGCTAAGCTTAAGCTCACGTTCACAGCCTATAAACTGAGCTGCAAATGCTTCATTGATTTCAAAATATTCAATATCATTCAAAGTAAGGCCAGCATATTCCGCTGCTTTTGGCAATGCATAGACAGGCCCAAGCCCCATATACGCCGGGTCTACGCCAAAGGATGCCGTACCGATAATTTTCGCCATTGGCTTCACATGATACTTCTCTACCGCTTCCTTACTCATCAGCAAGAGAGCTGCTGCACCATCATTAATTCCAGATGCATTTCCTGCCGTTACCGTTCCGTCTTTTTTAAATACAGCAGGTAGATTTCCAAGGGTTTCCAAGCTACTGTTTTTCGGATGCTCGTCTTTATCTACTACAGTCACTCGTCCCTTCCGGTCTGTAATGGTTACTGGAACAATCTCATCCAAAAACTTACCTTCTGCCTGAGCTTTTAAAGCTCTTTGATGACTCATATAGGCTAATTCATCCTGCTCCTGACGTGTGATATTATATTTTTCCGCAATATTCTCTGCCGTTCTTCCCATATGATAATCACAAATTGCACAATTTAAACCATCATAAGTAATCGTATCGATAAGCTTTTGATCTCCAGATCTGATACTACGGGCATTAGTCAGAACATACGCTGCATTTGACATACTTTCCATACCAATAGCCAAACCTACCTCTGTTTTTCCCAACATAATTTGCTGGCTCAGTACTTCCATGGCGCGCATACCAGAACCACATTGCTGGTCAATGGTACAAGCATATCCACTTTCTGGAAAACCGCATTTGATCTGAATCTGGCGAGCTGGATTTCCTTTCTGTCCCCCCTTATAAATCATTCCTGCGACAATTTCCTGTACACAATCCTTACAAACGCCTGCCCGTTCCATCACTTCTTCTGCCACAATACTCCCAAGCTCCACCACACTTAACGGGGAAAGAGCTCCGCGAAAATCACCAATTGGAGTTCTCGCTGCTGATACAATATATACTTCTCTCGTTTCCATTCATTACCTCTCTTACTGTCTATCAAATTTCTGGTAAACCATCATTTCTCTTGGAATGAAATACCTGCAATAATCTCAGCCGCCACATCATATGGAGTGATTTTATTCTCACTGTCAAAGACAAGCTTTGCTTTCTGCCCGATAACATCCCTGGCTGTATCCATTATTTTCTCTAAAATTTCAGATTCGATTTCGATGTGGATTCTTCTCTTGGTCTTTTCCTCTCTTCTGGCATATTCTTTGGGAACAACGCCTGCTATGGCTTCCATCAACTCATCCAGGCCCTTTCCTTCACTTGCCACTGTATTGATAATCGGAGGACGTTCTTCGATAGGCATATCCCCAAAAGAAAACTTTAATTGATTGGTAAAAAGCTCAGCATCTGGATGATCTGATTTATTTACAATGAAAATATCTCCGATTTCCTGTATGCCAGCTTTCGCCATCTGAATGGAATCACCAAATCCTGGAACCAGAGCCACCAACGTCACATCTACAAAATTTGTGATTTCCGTTTCATCCTGACCAACCCCTAGACTTTCCACGAGAATCACATCAAAATCAAATGTTTTAAACAAATATAACACTCGCTTCGTTCCTTCAGATATTCCACCGATACAACCTCTGCTGCCCAGGCTGCGAATAAATACATTTGCATCTGTATTATGTGCTCCCATACGAACCCTGTCTCCAAGAACAGCCCCTCCAGAAAATGGAGAGCTTGGATCAACCGCAATCACGCCAACTTTTTTTCCCAGTTTTCGATATTCTGTAATAATCTTGTCAGTTAATGTGGATTTACCGGCCCCTCCGGGACCGGTAATTCCAATAATAAGAGCGTGATCATTCATATTTTTATAGGCTTCATTTAACAATTCCTGCCAGCCTTTTCTACGGTCTTCAATGACAGATATTCCCTGGGCAAAGGCTCTACGATCTCCTGAAAGTATTTTATCCATTAATTTTTGCATATTACTTTTTTCCATAGGCACCTCTTCATCCAGTCACTGAAAATTGTCAGTCTAATTTATCTTTCATATAATCCTGAATAAACTCTACAGTCTTTTCTGCTGGATATCCAGTACCAAATGCACCCAGAACACCCATAGCTTCTAACTGCTCTCTGTCGCTATCCGTAATGATTCCACCACAGATCACACGGATATCCTCCTCTGCTCCCTGTGCTTTCAGGCCATCCATAAGCTTCTTACAGATTATCACCAAACTGCCTGTCAAATCTGATACAGAAATAAAATCAACATTTTCATTAATTGCTGCATTCACAACACCCTCTTCACTCTGAAAACGTCCAGTATAAATGGTTTCCATTCCAGCATCACGGTATACCGTCATCATGGTAAGAGCGCCTCTTTCATGAATGTCACAGCCTACTTTTGCTACCAATATTCTTATCTTCCTCATGATACATACTCCTTTAATGCTTCTTTTACATAATCCGGGGTTGGCAGCGTACTCAATGGATCATAGCTGATATCATAGCCAAGACGGACAATACCAACCATTTCACCCATGGTCATACCTTCTGCAATACCATCAATCATGGCTCTTGAAACGTTTCTGCCTTCCTTTGTATCCAGATATAACCTACGGAAACAATCATAAAGTTTTTCTGTATTTCTTGCAGCCTTAAACTCATTTAATTCTTTAATCTTATCGGTACGCATCTGCTCTGTGGGAACTTTATACGCACAGTTTTCGATCTCCTTATTGATTGGCCCAGACTCTCCCTTAAAGGAATTTACACCTATGATCAATCGCTTGCCTTCTGCCTTTTCTCTCTGAATCTTCAAACGATTTTCTTCCATAACTGCATTGAGCCATCCAGTTTCCAGACATTCATAAACGCCGCCTCTTTCTTCAATTTCATCCAAGAAAGCCTGGCACTCTTTCTCAATCTTGTCTGTCATCCATTCCAAATAATAAGAACCACCCAATGGATCAGCTACCAGTGGTACATTTGCCTCATGGGTAATAATATGCTGTGTATCCAGGTTGAACATTCTAGCCTCATAGGATGGAAGACCTACCGCCTCATCAATACTGGATGCATCGATAGATCCAACTCCGCCAAGCACACAGCTTAAAATCTGAAGGGTAACACGGGCTGCATTATTCAAGGGCTTCTGCCACTGAAGGGATAATCCAGAAGTACGAATACCAATCTTTAACATCATTGCCTTTTCCGTGGCTGCCCCAAGCTCGTCTTTGGCAATATGCGCCCACATACGGCGAATTGCCCTGAACTTTGCAATGGTTTCAAAGAAATCAGATTCTGCATCCAAAGAACAAATCATGCTGCCAAAATCATCGATGGAGATTCCTCTTTCATTTAAGTCTCGAATGGTCTGTCTTGCAACTGCCAAAACCATACCGATTTCCTGATATGCATTCATACCACCCTGACATGGATCTACGCCGTTGGGCGCAATGGCTTTCCACTTTGGAGTGTGCTTCATGGCATATTCAATATGATCCAGGCAGACACGACGGTTAATTTCTGTTGTCCAATCAGGGGAAGCATACACAAGCTTTGCACGAATTGGATCAGCAATTCCATTTCCTTTTAGTTTTGAAACATCCAGTCCTCTTTTCTCCATCATGGCAACAATCATGCCATGGAAGAAAATAGAACAGGAAACATTCTGATGTGCCAGTTCAAATGTAACGCCTTCCAGTGGAATTCCTTCCAACATTTTTTCATAAACATTAATTGCGTAAGTTGACATTCCTCCGCACATCATACTATTCCAGGAAGCTGGATGATCTGGATCAATTCCTGACTGAATGGGTAAATCAGAAAGGAGACGAAGATCATTCATTCCATTCTTTATGTAATCGCGAAATGCTTCATTTGTCTCTTCTGGGGTTGCATAACTTACAATAAAAGATTTTAACCACAAACGGTTTCTGTACATTTCTTTATAAAGACCACGAGTAAAAGGGAAACTTCCTGGATCTCCCAGATCCTCATCATATTGATCCTCTGCAATGTCTTCTGGTCTATAAATGGTTTTTACTTTAATATGACTTTGTGTTGCATCACGAACCAATCCATCCGCATCACGGTCAAGATTAATTTCTTCTTTCCGGCTCTCAGCCATATGCTACCTCCTTCTACAACTGCTGTTTGGTTTTCTGCTTAAAATTTTGTTTGATATAATTTTTCAAATTCATCCTTCAACTGTTCTCTGAAATCTGGATGAGCAATGTTAATCAATGCTCTGGATCTCTGTTTCAGAGTCTTGCCTTTTAGATGTGCGATACCATATTCTGTTACAACATAATTGACATCATTTCTGGAAGTGGTAACGGCTGCGCCATGATCTAAGAAGGGAACAATCTTGGAAATCCTTCCGCCTGCCGCTGTGGATGTGCAGGCAATGATAGATTTTCCATCTGGACACATGGTTGCTCCACGTACAAAGTCTACCTGGCCGCCAACACCGCTAATCTGTCTTGGTCCAACACTTTCCGCACAAACCTGACCAAAGAAGTCAACCTGAACACAGGAATTTACAGAAATAACTTTATTATTTTTAGAAATGACTCTTGGGTCATTGACATAAGTAATGGGCGCCATATACACGCTTGGGTTATCATCCATAAAATCATATAATCTTTGGGTACCCATAGCAAAAGCTGCAACCAAAAGCCCTTCATTTAAGCCTTTTTTCTTTCCATTTAAAATACCTTTTTCCACTAACGGAACAATACTGTCTGAAAGCATTTCACTGTGAAGGCCAAGATCCTTCTTTTCATCCATAAATAAAAGTACGGAATCTGGAATTGCGCCGATGCCTAACTGCAATGTGGAACCATCCTCCACAAGAGAAGCACAATGCTCACCAATTGCTTTTTCTACATCTGTAATCTTGGTAGGAGGAAGCTCAATTAAGGGCCTGTCTGTTTCCACAACATAATCAATATCAGAAATATGAACAAAACAATCTCCATGAGACCGGGGACACTGAGCATTTGCCTCAACAATTATCATTTTTGCTGTTTCTACTGCATGCTTTGCATAGTCAACGGACAATCCCAGACTGACATACCCATGTTTATCTGGTCTTGAAGTTTGAACAATTGCTACGTCTACTGGCAGAGGACCATCAAAAAAGGTTGGCATTTCGTAGAAAAATCCAGGAGTAAAATCGCCTCTTGGTCCGTTAATTGCATCTCTTGTTTTTCCGCCAGCACAAAATGTATTATGTCTGAAATGTTTTGAATTCTCTGGCAAACAGTATTCTGCTTTTCCAAGAGGAATATAATGAACAATTTCTACGTTCTCATACTGCTCTTTGTTTCCCACCAAGGCATCTGTAATCGTCGTAGCTTCACCGGCAGCATGGGAGAAAACCAGGCGATCTCCCGATTTGATATGCTTTACCGCTTCTTCTGCTGTCACACATTTTTGACGATATTCATCTCTCCAATTCATAATTATTACCTCCGTTGTTCTTATTTACGAATATAAAATCATACTTGTATCTTAATAGTAAAACAGAATATTTCTTGTGTCTAATTCCTTATAATCATCAAAAACTATACCTGATGTTATAGATTTTCCAGTTATTCCATGGAACTAATTTGAGCTATTTTACTTTTCTATTCCCAATCTTTCTGGGATTCCTTTGTCAAAAGGATGCTTTTCTTTGCCAATCAATGAAATATAATCAGCGGCATTTTGCAATGCCTCACTGGGATGATATCCATTGAGCACAACTTCCAGTTTTTCTGGACGATTTTTCAGGAAATCCAGGATACACTCCTCCGACAGCATTCCATAATTCACTGCATGAAGTCCTTCGTCCAGGAACAAAAGATCATAATCTTCTTTTACAACCTTATCGCAAATGGTTTTAAACGCATTTTCATAAAAATTTCGTGCTTCTGCTTTCTCCTGATCTGTCATCTGAAATACAAACTTTGCACTGTCTAAGCCATCCATCACTGTAATATTGGGTATGCTCCTTAAGATATTCAATTCACTGGAATCATTCTTTTTTAAAAACTGAAAAATCAAAATTTTCATACCTGCGCCTGCTGCGCGAATACAAAGACCCACACCGCAGGTAGTTTTTCCTTTACCGTTACCATGGTAAATATGTACGAATCCTTTTTGCATGGCTTTTCCCTCTCCTCACCATCTGATTGATACAAAAAAGAGGCTGTCGGGAAATGGCAATTTTCCACAATATATCATGTGATTTGTTCGATATCACATGATATATTGTGTGCAAATTTCATTTTCCGACGGCCCCCTTTTTGCAGACTTAATCTTAATACTCGTTCAGAACGAAACGACTGATTACCATCTTGTTAATCTCTGATGTTCCTTCACCAATGGTCATCATCTTAACGTCGCGGTAGAAACGCTCTACTTCATATTCCTCACTGATTCCATTTGCACCAAGAATCTGTATTGCATCGCGACATACTTCATCCGCCATCTCTGTAGCATATAATTTGCACATAGCTGCTTCTCTTGAGAAGGGCAAACCAGCATCTGCAAGTTTTGCAACGTTATAGCACATGCAACGGGCAACTTCCACTTTCTGCGCCATCTCTGCAATTTTAAATGAAATTCCCTGAAATGCTGTGATTGGTTTTCCAAAAGCAAATCTTTCATTTGCATATTTTACTGCGCGTTCCAAAGCGCCCTGCGCGCCTCCGATACTAAAAGCAGAAACCATAACACGGCCTTCATCCAGTCCTTCCAGGAAAATAGGAAGTCCATGATGTAATTCGCCAACCAGATTTGCCTTCGGTACACGGCAGTCACTAAAGAAAAGCTGTCCTGTTGAGGAGGCTCTTACGGACATTTTTACTTCTTTTGCACCAACCTCAAAGCCTGGTGCGTCATTGGGAACAAGAATCAGGCTGATACCCTTGCTGCCTTTCGCTTCACGGTCTGTTTTACAGGCAACCAGATAATATTTTGCATCTCCTGCATTTGTAATCCAGCTCTTAGAACCGTTAATGACCCATTCATCCCCATCCAAAACGGCATAGGTCTTTGTTCCACCTGCATCCGATCCAGACTGAGGCTCTGTCAATGCGAAAGAAAGAATATTTTTTCCTTCCACTGCGCCAGGAAGAATCATCTGTTTTTGCTCCTCTGTAGCATGGCGAATCAAAGGTCCCATTCCAATATCTATGTGTGACTGTACAGAAATAGCAATGGAACAGCTATGTCTCGCAAGCTCTTCCAGTACAAGCACGCCAGATAATACGCCCATACCCAGTCCGCCATACTCTTCTGGTACACGTGTTCCAAGGAGACCTAATTCTCCAAGCTTCTCAAACAGTCCCTCTGGAAATTCATGGTTACGATCCATTTCCGCAGCAATTGGAGCAATCTCTTTGTCGGAAAATTCACGTGCAAGATCTCTCACGTCCCGCAAATCTTCATCTAACATAAAATCCGCAAATTTGTTCATTTTAAACCTCCTCTTTTCTTTTTACAGACAAATCTTCATTTGCCTTATATTTTTTGTACAATATAATCTTAACACGTGATTTTACCCCTTGTATAATTCCTATTTTTTATAGGATTCCATACCTGACTGCATGAAATCATGCTCCCCTGAAACATTTTTATACCGCACAATTATTTGTTTGACCGTCTCCAGATTTTCATTTTCTCTGCTTCCTTCACCAGTTCTTCTCTGAAATCTGGATGTGCAATCGAAATGAGCACTTCCGCCTTCTGCCATACGGAAAGACCCTTGACATTCACCTTGCCATACTCTGTGACTACATAGTGAACATTGGCACGGGTATCCGTAACAATTGATCCATGTGCTAAGGTTGGCCGAATGCGAGACTGCAACGCTCCATCCTTCCCCGTAAAAGTGGAGGAGAGGCAGATAAAGCTCTTGCCTCCATTTGAGAGATAAGCGCCAAGCACAAAATCTTGCTGTCCACCTGCTCCACTGATATGTTTGATACCTGCAGATTCTGCATTTACCTGACCAAAAAGATCGATGTCCACGGCGTTATTAATAGAAATAAAGTGATCCAGTGCAGCAATGGAACGAATGTCATTGGTATAATCCACAGGAGCACTCATAAGCTCAGGATTTTCATTCATATAATCATACATTTTTTTCGTACCTGCGCCAAATGCATAGACCTGGCGGCCACGGTCAATACTTTTTTTCCTTCCATTAATCTTGCCAGCACGAGCAATATCGACAAAAGCATCTACATACATCTCTGTATGTACTCCAAGGTCTTTTAAATCAGACTCTGCAATCAAGGCTCCAACGGCATTAGGCATGCCGCCAATCCCAAGCTGCAAACAAGCCCCATTGGGAATTTCTTGGACAATCAGATTCGCAACTGCCTGGTCAACCTCTGTTGCTGTTCCCCCACCTAACTCACTGATTGAAGGATTCTCGCCCTCTACAATATAAGTAACATCTGAAATATGTACACCACATTCCGTCCCGCCCAGACAATGAGGCATATTTTGATTTACCTCTACAATAATGTGTTTGGCCTTCTCACACATCGCACCAAGATGAGAGGCATTTGGCCCAAAATTGAAGAAACCATGTGCATCCATTGGTGCCACCTGAAACATTACCACATCTTCGGGACGTGCAAAATCACGGTAGTAGCGTGGCAGCTCAGAGTAGCGAAGAGGCGCATAATAAGCATAACCACGAGAAGCCATCTTACGTTCAATACCAGACATATGCCAGGAATTCCAGGTGAAATGTTCTCCTGCATCCTCACGTTCAAAAATTGCCAATGGTTTTAATAAAATGCCGCCGCGCAAATTAATATCTGTCAATTCGTCTGTACGTTTTGCAAGTGCACGGTCCAAGGCATCCACTGTATTCACGCACCAGCCATAATCTACCCAATCACCGGACTTAATTAGTTCCACTGCTTTTTCGGCAGATACAAGCTTCTGTTCGTATTCCTGTAAATAGTCCATGAAAATACCTCCTTGATATAATTAATATTTATTAAATACATAAAATTGCGGAATTGGTTATTTTACTTTTATTCTGTTATAATAAATTTAATTTCTAGATAATTTATATTTGCGAGGTAAGTGAAAGCTATGAAAAAGATCCCAATTCTCAATTCAATGAAAAAAACAAGAAATACCCCTTATCTGAAAAATTACACTTTAAATTACACAAATTCCATTGGAAATGAAAAAATTTATGAGATCGTCAGTAATTTTGATCATAAATCTCTCAATGATATTGGAAGCCAGGTCTCTGGGGTCGCCATCGCCGGCCGACGGGACGATCAAATTCTTTTATGTAAGGAATTCCGCATGGGAGTAAATCAATTTGTCTACAATCTGCCAGCAGGTCACATAGAAAAAGGTGAGGATGCAGAAACATGTGCAAGAAGAGAACTTTATGAAGAAACCGGCCTTTCCATCACGAAAATTCTTGATATTCTTCCTCCCTCTTATGCAGCTCCTGATTTCAGCGATATCCTATCCTTTACCGTATTTGCCCAGGTGGATGGAAAATTTTCCGACCATACAGGAGACGACGAATGGATTGAACCAGGATTTTATACCAGAGCACAAGCCGCAGAGCTTTTAAAAACATCCAAATTTACCATAAGGGCCCAGTTAATTACCCACTCCTTTATTCATGAAATAAAATCATAATTCACATCCCACAAGTGGACATCATTGTCTTTATCTAATAGAAAAATATAATAGGGCTGTCTGGAAATTATGTTTCCTGGCAGCCCCATTTCTGTCACTTTCTCCTTTTAAATTTGGCAGGAATATCTAAAAGGACGAAAACAACTTATCCTCTCAATAAATTCGGCAGGAACAATACAATAGATTCAAAATTTGAAAGGAGTAAAACAACTCCAATTGCTATGCCGATTAATACAAACAAATGCTTATTAATTACAAATCCAACGGGTTTATTTCGTAGCCTTGCAGCCACATATAAATTCAGTCCCAGTGGAGGTGTTACAAAACCTATCGCCAGGTTTACACACATGATTACACCAAACGCTACCAAATCAATTCCAAACTGGTTACACAGTGGAACAAGCATAGGAGTAACAATTAAAATTGACGCACAGGTTTCCATAAATGTACCAATAACTAACAATAAAATATTTACCAGCAATAAGAATACGTATTTGTTTGTTGTAAAAGATGTAATTGCCTCCGCGATATGCAACGGTATCTGCTGTCTTGTCATAACATAACCGTACCCTGTTGCTGCTGCAACAATGAGCATAATGTAAGCGCCGCTGACAGAGCTTTCTTTTAAAACAGTATAGAATTTCTTTAAGTCAAGCTCCCGGTAGATTACGAATCCAACAACGATACCATATACAGAAGCAACTGCTGCAGCTTCAGTTGGAGTAAAGATTCCTCCGTAAATACCTCCAAGAATGATGACTGGCATTAAAAGTCCCCATACTGCATCTTTGAATGTCGTCCATACTCTCTTTGCTTCAAATTTATTCTGGGATTTTACATGCTTTTTCCCATAAAAGAAACAGTAAGTAGAAAACAATAATGTCAACAACACACCTGGAAGTATTCCACCAGTAAAAATATCTGCAATAGATGCACCAGAGGTATTTCCATAAACTACCATAGGAATACTTGGCGGAATAATAGATCCCAGGATACCTCCAACGGCAATAGCCGCCAAAGCAAATTTTTCCTCGTAGCCTTCCTCAATCATTGCCGGAACCATAATACTTCCAATTGCAACTACGGTTGCAGTTGCAGAACCGGAAATAGCGCCAAAGAACATACATACCAGGAAAGACACGATAGCCAACCCTCCTGGAAGCCAACTGAAAAGTGATCCTAAGAAATCACAGAGCCTCTTTGATACACCTGTTTTCGCCATCAAACCACCACAAAGAATGAATAATGGAATCGCCATCAGGGAAAAAACATCACAGCCTGTGTAAAATTTCTGGGCAATCGACTCTAGAGGTACATTGGTATATATCATCAATGGAATCAGAGATCCCAGTGTAAGAGCCATGGCAATTGGAACTCCTAAAAAAGCACATGCAAAGAAAATGACAAATATCATTACTGTACATCCATCCATTTATTCAGCCACCTCCTCTTCTGTCTCCTCTTCCTTCCCCAGGATATCTTTTACCATATTCTTAATCTGTTCGATAATAGATAACCCAAAACCAATGGGCAGGGAAATATAAACTGTATAAAATGGAACTTTCATCAATGGTGTAAGCTGAATGTTCCCCTGCATGGTACTCCATACCCAACTAGCCGTCAGATAAAACAACCAAATAAATACTCCAAGTGTTACAAAAGATACGATAATATTTAATATCTTTTGCACGCCTTTGGGCAGCATTTGAACCAATACATCTACGCCCACATGTGCCTTTTCTCTCGTCGCAACCGCCACACCGACATAGATACACCATATCATAAGATATCTGGATAACTCATCACTGATAGAAAATGGAATTCCAGCGCTCCGCAATATTACTGCTATAAAAACGATAAAACACATAGCAAGCAAAGCGATTGCTGCAACAATTTCCTCCGCAGTACAGATAACCTTATCAAATACTTTTAAAGATTTCATCCACTAATTTCCTTTCTACTATGGAAAACGAAAGATTACTTCGCCGTCGGGTCCATATCCTTAATCTTCTGATAAACATCAGCATCGATCAATTTTCCTTCACCTACATATGCTTCCTCAATCGCTGGAACCATTGCCTCTTTCCATTCATCTACATCAATTTCGATGATTTCACAACCTGTCTCTTTGATCTTTTTGAGCATCTCTTCATTGTATTTCTGAGATTCTGCTCTCTGCCAATCTCTTGCTTCTGCTGCTGCTTCTCTAACAACCTTCTGTAAATCTTCATCCAAACCGTCATAAACAACCTTACTCATTAACAGCGGAGCTGCTGCATAAAAATGATTGGTTGCAGCAACATAAGACTGAACCTGATCGATATTGTTAGATCCAATAACAGCCGGTGTAAGACCTGTAGCATTCAAAGTACCATTCTGAAGTGCAGTATATACTTCGGAGAATGCCATTGCGATACCATTTGCTCCCAGATTATTGTAAGCGTCTACCTGCATCTGGCTCTCTAAAGAACGAATCTTAACACCCTTCATATCAGCAGGATGTTCTACTTTAGAATCACAAGAAATATAGTAGAAACCATTCTCCAAAAGCTCAAGACCAACTAGATCATAGTTTTCCAGGTTGTCCAACATAGTTCTTCCAATTTCACTATCCAATACACTATAGGCATGTTCCGTATTACTGAAAATATATGGGAAATCAAAAACCTCAAAATCATGTGTAAAGTTAGAGAGGGGAGCAGCAGAAACTAATGTAAAATCTACAGAACCCATCTGAAGTGCTTCTACAACATCACGCTCATTTCCAAGCTGAGCGCTTGGATAAACCTCAAGAGAAATTCTTCCGCCGGATTTTTCATTCATCAGTTCACCAAACTTCACACATCCTGTATAATATGGATGATCGGTTGGAAGGTTTACACCACAGGTCCATTGATATTCTGCGTCGCTGCTTCCAGATTCTTTTGATCCCTCTGTACTTTCTGTACCTGCCTTGTCTTCCTTTCCTTTGGAATCCTTAGAGTTGCTGCCGCATCCACTCAACAATCCTATCGCCAGGACACCTGATAAAACCATAGCTGCGATCTTCTTAATCTTCATAACTTGACCTCCTTATTGAAAAATTAATTTAAATGGATTATACTAATAATTATATTAGAAAACCCACCCCTTGTATAATTGCAATAAATCATAGATTTTATAACTAATTTTCATAGTATTTTCAATTGCTAAGTGATTCTTAGGAAATATAAATGAACAATATTTTATCATTTTTATCCTGTCCATGATTCATAAGACATTTACTCAGAAAAAAGAAGCAGCCAATGAAAATAGCAGTGTTGTCCATGATTACTGGCTAAAAATTAGGTAAATATTGACGGTTGCCAACTGAAATTGTTTCTTTTATAATGAATCATAATTTTAATAACTAATACTCATAGTTCCGCTTAATTCAATTTATTGCAATTTGATATTTACATTGATACAAAAGGAAATGGAGGTTACTATGTACACACTTAATTGGAAACAGTTGGAATATTTTATCACTCTTGCTGAAATTCAGAATTACACAAAAGCTGCTTCTGTTCTGAATATTACACAGCCTGCCCTTAGCCGGGCCATCAATAACCTGGAACAAAGTATTGGTATTCCACTTTTTGAAAAAAGCGGAAGAGGTGTCAAACTAAATTTTTACGGACATATCTTATTTCAGCATCTGCGCATTGCACGCGATAAAATATACGAAGGAGAACGTGAAGTCCGTTCTCTTATCTCATCTGATAAGGGACATATCTCTGTTGGCTCTCTCTATACTTTGGGTATTAACTTTCTTCCTCTGCTTCTGCGGGATTTCAATAAAGAATATCCTCAGATTACTTTTTCTCTGTATCAACACCCAACGCGCATTTTATTAGAGCAGTTGAATAATAATGAGATAGATGTTTGTTTTTGTACCGATTTTAACAAAAATACCCTCTCAGACCATTTGATGAAAACTGTCATTTCAACAGAGCCTCTTTATATGTTAGTGCCTCGTACACATCCCATGGCAGGGCAAAAATCTGCCAACCTATATGATTTTAAAGATGATACTTTTATTCTCTTTAATAATCTTACGTTATTTCATAATGAATCTTTAGCCCTCTTTTCCAAGGCTGGATTTTCACCACGTGTTGCGTATGAAGCCAATGAAGACTCTACTGTAGCTGGATTTGTTGCCGCTGAGCTTGGCGTTGCATTGATTCCGCCAATTTATGGTGTAAATATGGATCGGTGTGTTCCTATAGCTCTCAACGATCCCGATGCATTTCGCACTCTGTGCATGATATATAAATCAGAAAACGAATCCATCCCTGTTGTTAATAAATTTCATAATTATGTGATATCTTGGCTGTCAGAGAATCGAGATAAGATTGCACCTAACTACTACCAATAAACACCAAGGATTGATTTCTGAATTATTCCAAAAAAATATTTTTATGTTGTATTTCATTGTACCCATTGACAGCCATAGTTTCTATGTTGAGCATTCAACGGGAATGTAACATCCTTATGAATTCCAGTAGAAATTATAGAGCTGTCAAGGTATATTACATGATTATACTTATTCTAACCTCAAATCCAATATTTATTATAATTATTACAATTCCTCATAATTCATCTTGAATTCAGGTTCTCTTTTTTCAAGAAAAGCAGATATTCCCTCACCAAAATTATACTGTATATTATTGTGATATAATAACCTGGCTTCAAACTCAAGACCATCCTCTAAGGTCATTTCTAATCCACCATTTACACAACGTTTTACCGCTGAAACAGCATTCACTGGATACTGTATCACTTGTTGTGCCAACTCATAGGCTTTCTCCATAAGTTTCTCTATGGAATAAATATCTGAAATTATGCCGTATTTTTTTGCTTCCTCAGCATTTATTTTTTCATTTAGCAACAGCATACGCATCACGCACTGTCTGCCAACCACACGAGTCACCTGTTGGGTACACCCCCATCCAGGTATCCCTCCTAGAGATGTAGTCGGTAACCCATAGACAGAATTTTCACTTCCAATGGCAATATCACAAGCAGTAATTACTGCAAGAGCAGCTCCCAAAGCATATCCATTTACTGCAGCAATATATGGCTTGGGACTATTCATAATACTGCGGACCAATTTCATTCCCTGTCGATTATAAGAATCAATATTCTCATGCTGCTTTGTAGCATACAATTTTTCTGCCTTTAAATCTCCTCCTGATGAAAAAGCCTGTTTTCCTGCTCCAGTTATAATCACACAATATATGTCAGGATCATTATTACAAATTTCAACCTTCTCATTCATGATTTCCAACATTTCTATTGTCATACAGTTAATTTTCTTTTCATTGTCAATTGTTATCGTTCCAATATGATTGTTGTTTTCACATCGAATTGTACTCATGAAAACCTCCTTATATATAACAAAGACCATGTTAGAAAAAATAACATGGTCCAATATTTCTTATCATTTAATTAGCTTCTTAACTTCTTAATCTCATCCATCATAGCAGGAATCACCTGGAACAGATCGCCTACCACTGCATAATCAGCAATGTCAAAAATCGGAGCATCCGAATCTCTATTGATAGCAACAATAATATCGGCACCGCTGATACCAGCCGCATGCTGAATAGCTCCAGAGATACCACATGCAATGTAAAGCTTTGGTCCTACTGTCTTACCTGTCTGTCCTACCTGATGTGCATGAGCAATCCAGCCTGCATCCACAGCCGCACGAGATGCGCCAACAACACCACCAAGTAACTCTGCAAGCTCCTTAATAACACCAAAGCCTTCTGGACCGCCAACACCACGACCACCAGATACGATAATCTCAGCTTCTTCAAGATTAACTGCTTCAGCAACTTCTTTGATGCGCTCGATGAGCTTGGTTCTAATCTGAGATGCTTCTACGTGGATATCCTCTTTTGTGATAGTACCTTCCTTACCTTCTACAAGTTCTGGTCTCTTGAATACACCTGGACGTACTGTACCAAGCTGAGGACGGTTATCTGGGCAGAGGATCGTAGCCATCAAATTACCCCCAAATGCAGGGCGTGTCCATGCCATGTTACCGCCTTCTGCATCATAGTCTAACTGTGTACAATCAGCTGTAAGACCTGTATTCAGAGCACATGCCATTTTCGGCCCAAGATCACGACCATTATTTGTTGCACCAATTAAAATGGTAGATGGTTTATACTTGTCAACAAGAGTCTTCATAGCGATGTTGTATGCATCTGTTGTATAGTTATAATATTCATCGCCTTCCACAAGGATAACTTCATCTGCGCCATACTCAATTGCTTTCTTAGCAACATCTTCTACTTGGCCACCAATAACAACTGCAACGAGTTTCTCACCCATCTCATCTGCCAGCTGACGGCCTGGTTTTAGAAGCTCATAACCAACTGGCTTTGCAACATTTTCTTCTGTCTCAACAAATACCCAAAGATTCTTATATTGTTCAAAACTCATGTCTAATATCCTCCTTACAGTACTTTTGCGTCAGCAAGCAGGCCGACAAGTTTGATTGCGGAATCAGTAACAGCTTCTTCAGCAATTTTCACACAGCTCTTATTTCTAACAGGTGTGAAGGTCTTCTTCACCTTTGTAGGGGAACCCTTAAGACCGCAGCGTGTCAAATCAATCTCCGGCATGTCATCTGCTGTGATAACAGTAATTTCTTTCTTACGAGATGCCATTTTGCTCTTAATGGTAGGATATCTCGGCTCAAAAGCTGTTTTAACTACTGTAATCACTGCTGGTTTCTGAACGGAAATCATATCATATCCTTGATCGCTCTCTCTCTTAACAATGATAGAATCGCCATCTACGGTAACTTCTGATGCATATGTAACCTGTGGAAGACCCATATGAGCTGCAATTTCAGGACCAACCTGGCCAGTATCACCATCTATAGCCTGTTTGCCACCAAAAATAATATCGAACTTGCCTTCCTTCGCTTCAATGGCTTCGATAGCGGAAGCAAGAATATAGCTGGTTGCCAATGTATCAGAACCACCAAACTTCCTGTCGCTGCAAAGGTATGCCTTGTCACCGCCAACAGCGAGACACTCTCTTAATGCATCTTTCGCCTGATCGGGACCCATACTCAATAATGTGATCTCTGTATCAGGATTTGCATCCTTGATTCTCGCTGCAATTTCCAGAGCATATGCGTCGAATGGATTAACGATACTAGGTACGCCTGCACGAATCAACGTATTCGTAACCGGATCAATCTTAATCTCTGTGGTGTCAGGTACCTGCTTTACACATACTAAGATTTTCAAAATAAATACCTCCTTCGTGTAAGTAAGCTTCGTTCATATTACGTACTTATTTTCGTATTATGAAACCGCTAAAAGCCACTACGAATATTTTATGCGGTTTCTCATATTATAATTGACAAATTCCATAAGCACAAATGACTATATTATATGGATTTTATAAAATAATGATATGGTTGGAAACTTACGCACAAATTTTTATAAAGTCTATTTCCTCTGGGAGGTTATTACGGTACAATAATATCGTCGGCAAATCAAAACCACAACAAAAATTCCAACAAAACTCATAACAAAGGAGCCCCTCGTCGTTATAATTTTTGAATTTTAAAAAGGGAAGAAAAACAAATTATATTGGAGAATATTTAGACCCCGATCTTAATGAACCCAACCTTGAGATTGCAAAGAGAGAGAATGGAACATATATTGTACAGATCACAATTTATCGTCTGACAACCTTAAATGACGGTATGGGAGAGCTTACCCCAGAAGGTATGAACTTTACAGCAACAGACGCCGCCAGAAATCCTATCAGCGGAGTGATTACAGTTGAGAATGAGATGGCAAATGTTACAATTACCGATTCAACTTGGGAATACTTGGAAAATGGTTCTACTTTTCAATGTCGTAAATCTTCGGATAAACCTAATATCTGGAATGAATGAGTTTGGGAATTTTATGCATTTGTATAGCCCTCCCGCTCCTGTATCTGCTCCCTCGTAATAAATCCGAGCGGTTCATTAAATATATTTCTCCCTCGCAATAAGTCTGGGCAGCCACCCACCACCACCAGAGGCACATGGATTTTGCGCCTCTGCCAAATAGTAGGTATGGATTATATCCTCACATCCAGCCCTTTTGTTTCTCCCGATACCATTGACGTGAAGCTCTCGTCTACAAAAATTTCATCCAATGCTTATTTCCAACCTCTATAATGTCTATGATGATGCTGAACGGTCACTTACTGGATTCCCGACTGCATTTTATTTGTAAATGTTTTTCCCTCTTGCATATTCCTAACTAAAAAAGACATACTAAAGGTAAGAAAGTTTGAATTTCTCACTTTAAAACTATGAGCCAATACCATCAAGGTATACTTATATGCCCAAAAACTACGGGCACAGGAAAGGAGCTGACATTATGCTTGCTGAACTCCGCCAGAAGGCACAGATCACAATCCCAAAGGAAATCAGCGGTGTAAAAGCGAAACTGGCCTCCGGGGAGCAGCCCGTCTTTGACAGCGTGGACGCCCTGTTTGATAAATTGGAGGCAGACTGATGGCATACGAATTTACCTTCACGCCGCGGTTCCAGAAGCATTTTAAGGGGCTCACTCAAAAAAAGTCACAGCATTACACCATGGCTAAAAAATGGCAACAAAAAAAGCCTGACAGTAAAAGTGTTGTTTACTATCAGGCAGTTACAGCCGGAATACGAAATGCAACACGATCCCGGTTCGTTTTTCGGTTAACACTCACATGCCCGCATTTGCATCCATGCGATCTATTGCGCCTCTTCCCCGGCTGAATCTTTAAACAAAGAAAACCCGCAAACGCTGATGTTTACGGACTTTTTCAAACTCCCCGAGTTGGGCTCAAACCAACAACCCCGCGGTTAACAGCCGTGTGCTCTACCAATGTTACAATCGCACACCAAAAGATTTTTTACCAAAATTTCTCACATCTATAAAATTGCAACATTCTAATTTTTAATTTCTTGTCTAAGTGATTCATTTATAAGTTTTTGTATAAGAGATTCCATTGTATTAGAATTAATAACTCTGCTCATTAACTCTTCTAAATCCTTCATTGATTCAATCCAAAATATATCTTTCATTTGACCACCTGAATATTCTACCGCCAAGCTATCATTCATTACTATCGTAACTGGGTAAGATAATGTTCCATGATTAACAAACATCATCCTATATTTATAATGTTCTAAACCCTTTACAGTCAAAAAAACCTCATATTTATAATCCTCATTATTCTGTTCCCCTAAATCTTTTTGTATATCAACAGTGACCTCTTGCTGTAGTGTAGGTATAACAAGACCGAAATTTTTCTTATAGCTCCGTATTTTTCCATCATATTTTTCAATATTGCCCTTTACATAACCTCGTGTCGCTTCATCTATTTGCCGTAAAGAATTTTTAATAACAATTTCTGGTTTATCCTTATCTACCAACTCAAACGAAAATGTTTCTTTATTCATTTATAAATTCTCCCTTCTAATCTCTTATTTCACACATGATAGGAAAATGATCACTGATTTTCTTATTAGGATGTTGATTTATATTTTTCAAATCAGCATAACTACACCTGAATTATTCACGGCTGCGCCGTGAAAGTGGCTGAAAGCCACGTGGTTACTG
>ERZ778518.274-NODE-274-length-52630-cov-38.801255_pt1 | contig 52630 bp, 53 predicted proteins | sample MGYA00510340_ERZ778518 | MGnify/ENA primary metagenome ERZ778518 (study PRJEB29527, sample SAMN07138967) | mouse gut metagenome | material: feces | host: mouse | place: China:Nanjing | collected 2016-01-25 ...
GCTCCTACAAAGATACGACATGGGAACCCCGAAATGCAAATTTTTGACCCTCTTGAAAGCACTTTTTTGAAAACAGAGATCAATTAAGTTGTTGCCACCTCACCAAATCCTTCAAATATGCGATGAATCCGAGGCTTACCTACAGGCGGAAATAAGCGGAAATAAGGGTACTTTATGCGGTCGAGCTATGCAAATATTTGGAAATCCGATAACTCAGGCAGTAACTTTGCAACGTGTTCGATTGACAGACCGACTTCCAAGACGTTCAATATACTAATCTTCGGAACGATTCTTCGACCGTCAGTTATATCTTTTGAATAATTTATCCGACAATCGCCTGACCATATATAAAACGGAGAGTTCAACAATTAGATTATTTTGCCGACTACCATACAGTTCATACTATCTACCTTTGGAACTGCTTATTGTTGAGTCAACAGAAGATTTAATCGTTAGATCTAATTAAATATCGGTCAATTGAAAATTCGGAATGTAGATTGATACATTGATTTGTCCTCCGATAAATCTATTTATTGAACTATATATAACTAAGTTCCTTGGGTACACAATTCCTCAATTCCCAATGGGCAGATGTCCATAGTGAGCAATTAAAGGAATACCCAAACCTGTTTTCAGTCGCTCATCAGCGGAGTCAACAACAAGCGGAAAAACGCGACCAAAACATGACTTTATGCGGTTGAGCTATCTGAAAATTTGGAATACGGAACTTGTGGGTTGTAATTTTGCAGAGCATTCCAGCCGATGGAAACATCCGTGCGTTCAAGAGAATGGATATAGGAACAGCGACGGCCCGCTCCTGAATCTGAAATGCGAACAAAAAACAACTCACAGCTGACACGATGACGACAAAATGGTAACCGCAGAGTTCAAAACAGTTACCAAGCGGGACTGCACGTCAGGGACCATTGAAAGTCAGAAGTAAGGCATCCCCACTTTTTATTATCAACTGAGACACAGACGAAAGGGACGGTTAACAATTACCCGGATTGATAATCGAAACTTGCGCCTCAGGCTCGCTTTGTGTCTGAACATCAACTAAAAACATGAATGAAAGAACCCAAATTCGTGGCTTTCTCCACTCAGAAAGGTGGAGCGGGCAAAACAACCCTTACAGTAACGATGGCAAGTTACCTTTACTACTGTATGGGCTTGAAGATTATCGTAGTTGACTGCGACTATCCGCAGTACAGCATAAACGATATGCGTGAAAGGGAGAAGATGTTGCTGGAATTAAGTCCGTCTTTCAAAAAGACTTTCTCTGACACCCTGCTCCGCACAAAGCTCAAGCCATTTCCTGTTCTTGTATGCCCTCCAGAAGAGGCAATGAAGAAAGTAAGGGATTTGATAGAGGAAGGCGAAGATGTTGACATCGTATTCTTCGACTTGCCCGGAACGGTCAACAACCGTGGCGTAGTGAATGTGGTGAACTGCATGGATATGGTGGTCGTTCCCATCGCCGCCGACAATGTTGTCCTTGAAAGCTCGCTCGCCTTCGCTCTCAAATTACAGGAATGGCTCACGACAGGCCGCTCTCAGATTAAAGGGCTTTATATGCTCTGGAATATGATGGATGCCCGTGAGAAAACTGACTTATACGACCGCTATGAGAAGTTATTTGAAGAGTTGGGACTGGCAACACTTCGGACAAAAGTACCGGATACAAAAAAGTATCGCCGTGAGGGTTCGGAAACCCTTGAAAGGGCGGTTTTTCGCTCCACGGTCATGCCTCCGGACAAGACGCTGCTTAAAGGCACACGTCTCACTGAACTTGCGGATGAGATTCTCAAAATCCTCAAAGACTAAGCCTGAGCCATGTCGAAGGTATATGAATCGGATGTAGATCCCGATGAGTTCATCCGCAGTTTCCGCGAGGAGTCCTCCCAGTCAACCGTGAAAAAAGAGAATGAGAATAAGACTGAAACACTGGCCAGAGCTTCGGACTCCAAACGTAAGAAAGTGCAATCACAACCTTTACCGGAAGAAGATGAATATCTGGATACTTTTGTGAGGAATATGGAACACATGCGCCCTTTATGCAAATATCTTATGGTTGACATCCATCCCGACTTTATCCGGAAAATCAAGCGTGTGCTGTCTTACGAAACAGGACCGGTATGTTCTACCAAAGCCTATATCAATAACGTGCTTGCCGAACATTTTCGGCAGTATGAAAACTTCATAAATAAACGACAATAGAATATGTCACATAAAGTAACAATCAAAGTCTCCCCCGACATTGTAGAGGCGGAGGTAAAAACGGCAGACCCTGAACAGGTAGCATACGTTAGCAAATATCTTACCCGCTCAAACTGCTCGACCCATGTCAAAGTTCATGTCACGGCGGAAGTCCACAGAGTGCTTTCGCTGATGGTAGCAGCAAACGCTCAGACAGGAGCGACAATCGGCGGGTATCTTACAGCCATCGTCCTCGACCACTTTGCAAAGAATGCGGATTTAATGAAGCGCATCTTTGAAGATAGCCGGGAGGAGCTGTTCCTATGACAGTATTTTTAGTATTAGCGTTGTTGGCAAGCAATATCTTCCTTGCCAAAATGCTGTTGTCAAAGGACACTAAAAAGACAAGTGAACCTTCGGACATTGCAGAGAATAATGTATCGGAGGGAACGGCTGAAAAAAATTACATACCCAATACGAATAATTCTCTTGATGAAAAAGTCGCCGCAGTTGTAGGAGAAAGCAAATATGACCCTGACACATATAAAAAAATCGTGGAAGAGGTTGTAAAGGAGGTCGTCCCCTTGATAATTGAGGAGTATGGCAGTTATGCCGATGCAGGATTGCCGGAACCTCCAATCAAAGCAGATACCGGCGTTGTCCCTGTTGAAAAACTGGATGAGGTTTTCTCAAACAAGACTGTTGCCGACATTATGGGGGAAACTCCGGAACCGACAGAACCCCGTGCTGATGGAATAGACTTCAATGACATCAACACAACCATGAATGTCCTGAAAGAAAAGTCAGACAGTCCGGAGGATTTGAAGATTGCCCAACGCACGCTTCAGGAATTGGAGGGAACCACTATCAAGGAGGAGATTTCTCTTGATCCAGCCATAAAAAAGCGGATTATGCTTATCGAACTTCATCTGCCAAAGAAAGATGAAGAATCAAATGAACAACCCACTACGTCAACAATGGATGAGGATGAAACAGTGGAACAGCAAACTAAACCTAAAAAGATTCTTTTCCACGCAGACATCGACACCTCGGACATTGATGAAATTGATTTCAATGTCTATCATTGACACTTGGCCTCAAGGCAGACCTATCTATAATTTAATTCATGTCTAATTTTTTCAAGAAATTCTATGAAAGAACCGTAGCGTTTATGAACGCACCCCATCGCCGCCGTCCCATTGCCGCAATGCTTCTTCTGACGGCTGCAATCCAGATGTTCGCCGCCGGTAACGGTCTGAGTGGCATCAATGAAGCCACTTCAATGGTCACCTCCTATTTTGATCCGGGAACGAAATTGGTGTACGCAATCGGTGCTGTTGTCGGTCTCATCGGAGGCATCAAGGTTTACTCCAAATGGTCGAGTGGCGACCCCGACACGAGCAAGACTGCCGCCTCATGGTTCGGGGCCTGTATCTTCCTGATTGTAGCAGCCACAATCCTCCGCTCATTCTTCCTCTGATGTCTGAGTATTCAATCAATAAGGGCATTGGCCGGTCGGTTGAGTACAAAGGTTTGAAAGCGCAATACCTGTTCATCTTCGCAGGAGGATTGCTTGCCATGTTCGTGGTGTTCGTCATCATGTATATCGCCGGAATCTCCCAATGGGTCTGCATAGGCTTCGGTGCGACAGGTACGTCCTTTCTTGTTTGGCTCACATTCCATCTCAATGCCAAATACGGCCAGTACGGTCTAATGAAACTGACCTCGGTCAAATATAGACCACGGTATATCATCAACCGTCTGCGCATAACCCGATTGATTAAGCATAAGAATAAATGAGAAATATACTGAAGGCTACAACACTGGAGTCGAAGCTGCCGCTGTTGGCGATTGAGCATGGCTGCATCATCTCAAAGGACGCGGATGTAACCGTGGCCTTTGAGGTGAGCCTGCCTGAACTTTTCACTGTCACTTCCGCTGAATACGAAGCGATGCACTCCGCTTGGTGCAAGGCAATCAAAGTATTGCCACATTATACGGTCGTACATAAGCAGGATTGGTTTGTTAGTGAGAAGTATAAGCCGGAACTACAAAAAGAGGATTTGTCATTTCTCGACCGCTCATTTGAACGCCACTTCAACGAGCGTCCATATCTCGCCCACAAATGCTACCTATTCCTGACAAAGACAACAAAGGAGCGTATGCGCCAGCAATCGAACTTCTCCACCCTCTGCCGTGGACGTATAATGCCAAAGGACTTGAGTCACGAAATGGTTGTGAAATTCATGGAAAGCGTTGAGCAATTCGAGCGAATTATGAATGACAGCGGCTATATAAAACTCCAAAGGCTCAATGACGAAGACCTGATAGGCACTGAGTCAACCTCCGGCCTGATTGAGAAATATATGTCGCTCTCAATGGATGACGTCACTTGCTTAGAGGACATTGACCTATCGGCAAAAGAGATGAGAATCGGCGACAAGTTGCTCTGCCTACATACCCTTTCAGACACTGAGGATTTGCCCGCAAAGGTCAGCACTGACAACCGATATGAGCGGTTATCAACTGACCGAAGCGACTGCCGGCTTTCTTTCGCTTCTCCCGTAGGGTTGCTGTTGCCTTGCAACCATATCTACAACCAGTATCTACTGATTGATGATCCTGACGAGAATCTGACGCGGTTTGAAAAGACGGCACGCAACATGAACTCCCTGTCAAAGTACAGCCGAAGCAACGCTATCAACAAAGAATGGATTGACCAATATCTCAATGAGGCTCACAGTTACGGACTGATTTCCGTGCGCTGCCATTGCAACATAATGGCTTGGAGCGATGATGCCGAGGAGTTGAGACGTGTCAAAAATGATGTTGGCGGTCAGTTGGCAACAATGGGTTGTATGCCCCGGCACAACACCATCGACTGTCCGACACTGTTCTGGGCTGCGATGCCCGGCAATGAGGCTGACTTCCCTGCGGAGGAATCATTTTATACATTCATCGAACCTGCGGTTTGCTTCTTCACTGCCGAAACCAACTACCGCTCATCGTTATCCCCATTCGGAATAAAGATGGTTGACCGACTCACGGGCAAACCTATCCACTTGGATATTTCCGACGAACCTATGAAGCGTGGCATAACCACCAACCGCAACAAGTTCATTCTCGGCCCGTCAGGTAGTGGAAAGTCTTTCTTCACCAACCACTTTGTCCGGCAATATTACGAACAGGGTGCGCATATCCTGCTGATTGACACGGGTAATTCCTACGAAGGTCTGAGCAACTTGATTCGCAATAGGACTCACCGTGAAGATGGCGTATATTTCACATATACGGAGGATAACCCCATCTCTTTTAACCCGTTCTACACCGACGACGGAGTATTTGATGTGGAGAAGAAAGACTCAATCAAAACACTGCTGCTGACGCTCTGGAAATCGGAGGATGACAGGGTGACAAAGACTGAATCAGGCGAGCTTGGCTCGGCGTTGTCAATTTTCCTCGATAAGATGGCAAAAGACCGCGACATTGTCCCATGTTTCAACTCATTCTATGAGTTCATGCGTGATGAATACCGTGCGGAAATGGCAAATCGCCCGATACCCATCTACAAACAGGACTTCGACATTGACAATTTCCTGACCACGCTCCGGCAGTACTATCACGGTGGCCGCTTCGACTTTCTGCTCAACTCCAAAGCCAACATCGACTTGCTCAACAAGCGGTTTGTTGTCTTCGAGATTGATTCGATCAAAGATAATAGAGAATTGTTTCCGGTGGTGACAATCATCATCATGGAGGCTTTCATCAACAAGATGCGGCGCCTGAAAGGAGTCCGCAAAGTCCTTATCTGTGAGGAGGCTTGGAAGGCTCTTTCCTCAGCGAATATGGCTGAGTATATGAAGTACCTCTATAAGACTGTCCGCAAGTATTTCGGTGAGGCTGTGGTTGTGACACAGGAGGTTGACGATATTATCTCATCGCCGATTGTCAAGGAGACCATCATCAACAACTCCGACTGCAAGATACTTCTCGACCAACGCAAATACATGAACCGCTTCGACCAGATTCAGGAACTGTTAGGTCTGACGGATAAGGAGAAAGCCCAGATACTGAGTATCAACATGGCGAACAATCCCAACCGCCTTTATAAAGAGGTGTGGATTGGACTTGGAGGAACGCAGTCAGCCGTCTATGCCACTGAGGTGAGCAAAGAGGAATATCTCTGCTATACCACTGAGGAAACGGAGAAAATAAGGGTGCTGGAAATGGCACAGAAACTCGGCGGCGATACCGAAGCCGCAATAAAACGATTAGCTAACGAATAACGAATGTTAACAGAACTTTTAGAATTATTTGAACCACTATTTTCCATACTCGCCACTTCAATTCTTTTCATAGGTGGCGTGGCATTGGCAATTTACGGCCTTGTGCTGGTATGCAAAGGTCTGAAACTCCTCTTCAAGAAAACCATAAACAATATGTCACTCTGTGCCGATTGCATCAAGAATTGGATTGACTCCGGCTTTGAACGCCTTGAAAATACAATCAAGTCGGCAATAAAGAGTGCGAACCGTAGCCAGACAGAGGATATTTTGAAGTTCGTTCAGCCAATGGTTGAAAAGATGGTTGAGGAGAATCTTAAGGAACAATTCTCCCCATGCGATGTCCCGGTGGCAATCATCGACAAAATATCCGAGTTGCAGGGATTATGGGAGGATGATTCACATACAATCCTTGCGACCATTTATAGAGAAGGTGGCACATACATTATGAGTCTGGACGGTATTGAAGACCATTATCTTGTAGGGAAGTACTTATTGAGCGAAGAATCAGAAAACAACCGTTTTTACGCCAATGGCTGCTTCGGCTTCACGTTCCACTTTGATGAGGATAACAATGCTATCTTCATACCTCGACTTGGTGTCTGGCTAAAACGGGAAAGACACAACAGTATCTTTGAAAATGAGGCTTTTGCGAGTGTTGAGAAACTTTCTCTTGATGATGATACCCGTGAAAGAATAAAAGTCATTTTATCAGACAGAAACGAATGAAAAATATCAAGATTATTATTTCACTGTTTGCTATCTGCATCCTTTTCAGTGCAAACAAGGCAAACGCCCAATGGACCGTAATAGACCCGTCCAACATTGCGCAGAGCATCGTAAACAACTCCAAATCACTCGTTCAAGAGTCGCAGACGGCGACCCACATGGTGAAAAATTTTCAAGAAACCGTGAAAATTTATCAGCAGGCAAAGAAATATTACGACGCTCTCCAGTCAGTCAACAATCTCGTCCGCGATGCCAGAAAGGTGCAGCAGACAATCCTCATGCTCGGCAATATATCCGGCTACTACGTCAATAACTTCCAGAAGATGCTCACGGATCCAAACTTCACTTCCTCGGAACTGTCTGCAATAGCCTCCGGCTACACCCGAATCTTGGAAGAAGCCAATGGTGTCCTTGGCGATTTGAAACAGGTGGTCAACATTACCACTCTCTCAATGACCGACAAAGACCGTATGGATGTGGTGGATAACTGTTACAAGGAGATGAAGCGGTTGAAGAATCTGACCGCTTATTACACCAATAAGAACATCAGCGTCTCATATCTGAGGGCGAAAAAGAAAGCCGACACACAAAGGGTTGTAAACCTCTACGGCGACGGCAGTGAAAAATACTGGTAACCATGCTGTGTGCGATAGATTTCAGCAACCTTCACACAATCCTCCGCTCGCTCTATGATGAGATGATGCCACTTTGCTCAGATATGGCGGGCGTGGCACAGGCAATAGCCGGATTAGGAGCATTGTTCTATGTTGCCTACCGTATCTGGCAATCGCTGGCGAGAGCAGAACCGATTGATGTGTTCCCGCTTCTTCGCCCTTTTGTTATCGGATTCTGCATAATGTTCTTCCCTTCGGTGGTACTTGGGACAATCAATGCGGTGATGTCGCCAATCGTTCAAGGAACAGCCTCGATGCTGGAGGGGCAAACCCTCGATATGCAAAAGTACCGTGAGGAAAAAGATCGGTTGGAATATGAGCAGATGATGAATGACCCGTCAACTGCCTACCTCGTTGATGATGCTGAGTTTGACCGTCAGATTGATGAACTCGGTGTTACCGAAATCGGTACAGCAGCCGGTATGTATATTGAGCGTGGAATGTATAAGGTCAAGAAAGCCATTCAGAACTTTTTCAGGGAATTACTTGAAATGCTGTTTCAAGCAGCCTCCCTTACGATAGACACAATAAGGACATTCTTCCTGATTGTGTTGGCAATCCTCGGCCCGATAGCGTTTGCCCTCTCGGTATGGGACGGCTTCCAGTCAACACTGACCATGTGGATCCAGCGATATATTCAGACTTATCTATGGTTGCCTGTGGCGGATTTGTTCAGTACCATTCTTGCCAAGATACAAGTTTTGATGCTTCAAAACGACATTTCAGAACTGACGAATAACCCCAATGCAGACCTCGACGGGACAAATACCGCGTATGTTATCTTTATGATTATCGGTATTATAGGCTACTTCACAATACCCACTGTGGCGGGGTGGATTATCCAAGCCGGAGGTGCCGGAAACTACAATCGAGCTGTCAACAATACAGCGATGCAAGCAGGGTCCATGGCCGGAAGTGTCGGCGGTGCAGTTGCAGGCAACGTGGCCGGCAGAGCCGGAAAACTATTAAAATGACATTCAAACACCGATTAAATGGAGTTCAAATCACTTAAAAACATAGAGTCATCTTTCCGTCAGATAAGGCTTTTCGGAATTGTATTTGTGGCTATGTGTGCGGTGGTTGTCTCGGTGGCTCTGGTTATGGTTTTCAACTTTGCTGAGAAGCAGCGTGAAAAAATCTATGTCCTTGACAATGGCAAGTCTTTGATGCTTGCCTTGTCACAGGATATGAGCCAGAACCGTCCGGCAGAGGCACGGGAGCATGTAAGACGTTTCCATGAATTGTTTTTCACTCTCTCGCCGGACAAATCGGCCATCGAACACAATATCAACCGCGCATTGATTCTCTCAGATAATAGCGCATACAATTACTACTCTGACTTCTCTGAAAAAGGTTACTATAACCGAATCATCTCAGGCAACATCAACCAGATATGTCAGGTGGACAGCGTTGTATGCAACTTCACCAACTATCCATACACGGCGGTGACTTATGCGAAGCAGAAAATCATTCGTCAGAGCAACGTGACTGAGCGCAGTCTTATAACAACCTGCAAGCTGACCAATTCGTCAAGATCAGATGACAATCCTAACGGCTTTATAATCGAGGGTTTCAATATCCTTGAAAATAAAGATATTTCCACAATCAAACGATAAGTGAGAGTTTTATCAAAAGTACGCGACACCATATATAATAAGGTGTGGCACACTCCCAAAGGGAAATTGAGAAATTTCCTTATATGCAAATGTGATAATATACCGCAGAAACGACGGTTGACAATCGTGGGTATATTCTTCGGATTGTTTGTCCTCATCGCATTTCTATTGTTCGGCAATGCCTGTTACCACATAGGACTGGGGCAAGCCCGTCAGCACATTGATGAGATAAAGCATATAAAGGCAGTGGAGTTACCAGCTTCAACTGAAAAACAGTCACTACCAACATTTGATGACATTTGAAGAACTGAAAACGAAAGTCAATGGCTGGTTTCAGCCGAAAAATGAGGCTGAGAGAGCCAAACTTAAAAAGTATGCCATTGTATTTCCCGCGATGTTCCTGACATTCATAGTCGCCATTTGGTTAATCTTCGGCAGTGGATTCTCGTCAGACAAGACCGACACAAGCAACGCAAATATGGAATTGCCGGATGGTGACAATGCTGAAATTGAGGGGAACAAACTAAAAGCAATGGAGGCTAAGGCACTTGAGGATGAGAAACACCGACAGGACAGCGTAGTCCAGACATTCACTGAAATGGCGGACACAATGCCGACAAATATTTCAGAAGAGCCGACAGCAATCGAATCGTCCGCACAGGCATACCAGTCAGTCCAAGCGTCACTTGAAGATTTCTATATTCCCGAAGATCAGTCAGCGGCACAGGTCGCGGAATTGCAAGCGAGGATTGATGAACTGGAAATGCAGAATGCCTACGCCCAACAGCAGACTCAGCAGCCCAATGAAGTGGAGCTGATGGAGAAGTCTTATCAGTTGGCGGCGCAGTATCTCGGCACTGGAAATGGTAGCCAACAGGCGATCATTGTCGATGAGCCGGTGAAGGAGCGTAAAGTTATGCCCGTGAATCAGGTCAACCGCAATGTGGTTTCCTCTCTCAGTGCCGCAACATCTGAACGGTCATTCTCCACCGCTGTCGGCGGCAAGCATCAGAATTTCAAGAATACCATTTCAGCGTGCATAGCCTCTGACCAGTCGGTAATTGACGGTCAGAGCGTGAAACTGAGAACTCTTGAACCGATGTGGATTGGGAACTCTCTGTTGCCAAAGAATACAACCATTGTCGGCTCGGCACGATTGCAAGGTGAACGCCTTGAAATCACCATCGAGAGTATAGAGGTATTAGGCTGTATAATGGAAGTTGAGCTCGCAGTCTATGACTCAGACGGTCAAGAGGGTATCAACATACCCAACTCTATGGAGTCTGACGCACTGAAAGAAATCGGTGCCAATATGGGTAGCACCGTCGGCAGTTCAATCAACATATCCACCAATGCCGGAGCGCAGATTGTCTCCGACGTGGGTCGAGGCTTACTCAACGGCGTAGGCCAATATCTTACCAAGAAAGTCCGTCAGGTGAAAGTTCATCTGAAATCCGGCTACAAAGTGATGCTCAAACAAGTTGAGCAGTAATCAACAAAACACACCAACACAACTAATGAAAACAATCACAAAACTCTTCGTTGCGACAGTGGCGCTCTTCGGAGCAGCCACCGCTGTCAACGCAAAAACAGTCAAAAACACCGATAGCAACGTGTCGTCAGACAATGAAACGGTCGCCACACACGACATGACTGTGTACGGTGCCAACTACACCGATGGAGACAAATTCGACGGTCTGACCAGAAAGGTTGGTTTCGACCGCATGATTCCGCCTCACGCACTGGAGGTTTGCTACAACAAGACAACGCACATCATCTTCCCGGCAGAAATCACCTATGTGGACTTGGGCAATGAGAACCTCGTTGCCGGACTCGCCGACGGTGCGAAGAATGTGCTGCGTGTAAAATCGGCTTTCAAGTCATTCAAGCAGGAAACCAATCTTTCAGTTATCACTGAAGATGGTAGCTATTACACGTTTAATGTAAAATTTGCCAAAGAGCCGCTGCTGCTCAGTATAGAAATGACCGATTTTCTCCATGACGGCGAAGCAGTGAACCGTCCTAACAATGCACAGGAGATCTATCTGGAAAAACTCGGTCAGGAGTCGCCAATGCTTGTAAAGCTCATCATGAAAAGTATCTACAAGCAGAACAAGCGTGAGATTAAGCACATCGGCAGCAAGCGTTTCGGTGTCCAGTTCCTTCTCAAATCAATCTATACCAACAATGGCCTACTTTATTTCCACACCGAACTGAAGAACACATCAAATATCGCTTTCGACATTGATTTTGTGTCGTTCAAGATTGTGGACAAGAAAGTTATCAAGCGAACCGCCATGCAAGAGCAGATTCTTGAACCGCTCCGCGCACAGAACTATGTGACGGTAGTACACGGTAAATCAACGGCACACACAGTGTTCGCCTTGGAGAAATTCACAATCCCCGATGACAAACAGCTCGTTATCGAGGTCGCCGAAAAGGAAGGTGGCCGCCATCAGTCCTTTGTGGTCGATAACGAGGACATTGTGAGAGCCAACGTAATCGACGAACTTTCAATCCAGTAATACAATGAGAAAAACGATGATAATTTTCGCTGTCATGCTTGCCCTTTTCACAGGGCAGGCAATGGCTCAGCGAACACTTCCCGGCATGAGGTCGGTAGAAGTCAAGGCGAATATGGTTGACGGTTTCTATACCGGCAGAGCCCGTGACTGCGGTTATTCTTTCGGAGTGTATTACTCCGTATTCAAAGGCAATAACGCCCATGAATGGACTTTCGGCGGAGAATATCTCCAGGCCTACAAGCCCTACGGCGAGAAAGGTCGAATCCCGGTGGCTGAATTTACAGGCGAAGCTGGATATAATCTCCACCTTTACAGCAACTACTCACAATTCTTTCACCTATATGGCGGTATCTCGGCACTTGCCGGATATGAGACGGTCAACTGGGGTAAGACGCTGTTGTCTGACGGAGCAACGCTCCACAACTCGGACGCATTCATCTATGGTGGAGCAGTCAAAATTCAGGCAGATTTCTACCTCTCGGATAGAATTGCATTGACAGCCAATCTCAAAGAGAGATTCATTTTTGGTAACTCAACGGGACACTGCCAATTCTCCTACGGATTGGGCATTCGCCTTATGATAGATTGACAAGTCTATGAGATACACAGAAAAAGATATTCCAGGGATGCCGATTACGGCATTCTTGGATGCCCTTGGCGAGAAGTCAGTTGGTGGTTATGGATATTTGAAACTTTACTATGCTCCGTACCGCGATGATGCAGAGGCATTATTAGTGGTTGACACTAAAATGAATAATTGGTATGATCACGGGACTGATGAATCCGGGAATTTATATGATTTAGCGGAACTTACAGCAAGGGGCGACCATCGGAAGGATATTAACGGCTACATTGTCAAGATGATGAACGAGAATGAGATTGCCAAGGAAATGCTCACAAAAAGAGCCATTGAGCCACAGGTAATACACCTTGACATTGCCAAGATGCCACTCACTGACTTCATGAAAGCATTGGGTCAGGAACACCCGGTAGCCGCTGACGGCGATTTGAGAATCTATAATTCTCCCTATGATGCATCGTCCAAAGGTACGATGGTTATCAATATCCGCACGAACTTATGGCGTGATACCAAGTCTGGTGCCAATGGTGGAATCTATGACCTTGCGTATGAACTGACAGGCTGCGCCAACAAGTCGGAACTAAACCGATATATTGCCGGTGAGATGAACGCCTTACAGAAAAAGCAGACTCCCAAACCAGAGGAAAAACCGCCAAAACCTAAACGAAAAATGCGCCTATGAACATCGACTCTATACGACAAATCCCTTTGGTGGATTTTCTCAACCACCTCGGCTATCAGCCGACAGGTCGTGACAGTAAAGGACTGTGGTTCTACTCTCCATACCGCAATGAGCGTAAGCCGTCGTTCCATGTCAACCCGCGCAAAAATTTATGGTACGATTTTGGAAGCGGCGCCGGTGGCGACATCTTCAATCTTGCCAGAGAACTGACAGGCGAAATAGACTTCATCAAACGTGCGGAGTTCATCGCCCAAAAGATGCAGTTGGCTGTGGAGAAGCCCTATAAGCCAATGCCGTTCAAGGAAGAACCAACCTTTGAGAATGTTGAAATCTCCAGACTGGAGGCTCCGGCGCTACTTAAATACCTTGCTGACCGTGGAATACCACGTGACATTGCCCAACGCTATTGCGTACAGGTTAATTATAGGCTTCATGGCAAGGATTATTATGCCATTGGCTTTGAGAACAACGCCCACGGTTTTGAATTGAGAAACAGTTTCTTTAAGGGTTCTTATCCCCCGAAGCACATAACCCATATTTCCAATGGCAACGACCGATGCAATGTCTTTGAAGGTTTCATCGACTTTCTTTCGGCAGAACGGCTCGGATATAATGATGGCACAGACACAATCGTGCTTAATTCGGTATCCAATCTGAACAAGGCCATTGCGCCACTGAGAGAATACAGCGTGGTGAGTTGCTATCTCGACAACGACAATGCCGGACGATCCGCACTCGTCAAGTTGCAGCAGGAGTTAGGCGATAAGGTAATGGACAAGTCCGCACTTTACCCCAATAACAAGGATCTGAACGACTTCTTGTGTCAACGAGAGCAGTGCCAAACCAAAGGTTTGAGCAATGCCGAGTGCAGCCAAGAACGGCGCGAAGCGCACCATCTTATGTCGCTCTATCCCAAACAGACAACAAAATCAAAACTCAAACTCTGATGAAAACAATCCTCAATAGAATCGGCGCAATACGCGTCACTCCCGCCTGTTTCTTCGGATTCTGGGCAGTCCTCTTCGCTCTCGTGTTCTCCCTCACTTCATGTTCTGACGACCTCGATGTGCAGCAGTCATATCCCTTCACCGTGGAAGTCATGCCATACGCCGACAAAATCGCCAATGGCGAAACAGTCGAACTGCGTATGACCATCGTCCCCGAAGGAAATTACACCAACACCCTCTACACAATCCGATACTTCCAGTATGAGGGGAAAGGTACACTGAAACTTGTCGATGGCCCGACACTCGTCAACAATGACCGCGTACTAATCGAATCCAAACAATTCCGACTCAACTACACTGCTCACTCCTCAGAAAGTCACGAACTTCTGATAACAATTGAGGACAACTATGGGACGAAATGGGAACAGACCTTTGAGTTCAACAACGAAGACTCCGAAGATGACGTCACAGGTGGCATCGGCTCAATCGTAAGCTCGGTAAAACCAATTTTATCAACCTCAAACGAATGAAGCAATGAAAAAACTCCTGATACTCTTTGTGGCATTGTTCTCCATTGTGGGAACAATGCCCGGCAACGCCACCTCACAGCGAACTGCCCCCGCAAGGGAGCATAAAACAAAACGAAGCATAATGGAACTGCCGCTTTTTGAACGTGCAGTTCTGATAATCAAAAAGTTTGAAACACTACATGATTCTCGTCGCCACTGGCCTTACTTGGGTTATGGCCATAGAAAACTACCCGGCGAAAAATACTTCCGTGGCTACAAGATGAGTGAGCGCGAAGCCGATGCTCTTCTTCGTGAAGACCTACGGAAATTTTGTTCTCTCTACCGTGACACGGGCAAGGATAGTGTCCTCCTCGGAGCATTAGCCTACAACATCGGTCCGGGTGCCGTAAACAAATCCAGCGTCTATAAAATGCTCAAATCCGGCAGCCGCAACATCTTCAAAGCCTACACCTCACATTGTCACTACAAAGGCAAATGGCACAAAGGATTATATAAGCGGAGGCTATGTGAACTTGTCACACTCTTCATACCATAAAAATAAAGGTCTATGTTGAACTGTTTTTCAGTTTTACATAGGCCCTTTTAGTTTATAGATTGATTAGATTCGGCTGGTTGAGATTCGTATAATCTGCATTCATTATCGCTCCGTTGGAGAAGGTTATACCGTGCTCTGTCAGGATACCATGCTGGGAGTGGATATGTCCAAATAGGTGGGCGCGAGGCTTGACTTCTATTACTTTGGAGAGTATTTGCTCATCTCCGTAATTGATATCGTCATCGAAATCAAGGATGCCGTAAGCCGGACTATGTGTAATCAACACATCAGTATCCGATGGAATCTTGGAGATGTTTTTCGCTTGGCGGTCTGTTATACAATCACCCATGAACATTGGTACGCCATAAAATCTCACTCCGTCAATCTCCACTCCGGAGTTGCAGAGGTAATGAACATTGGGGTCAAGACCATCAATGTTGGCTCCATAAAGACAATCATCATGATTTCCGCAGATGAATATTTTATGGGCATAAGGCAAGTCGCATAACCAGTTAAGGAAATCAAGGGCTTCCGGTTCTGAGCCATTCATGGTGAAGTCACCTGAATGAACCACAACATCAGCTTCAGGCAAATTCGTCAATCTCTTGTGGCAACCATGTGTATCTGATATATGAATAATTTTCATCTTATGTAGTTATAACTTGTATCCGTAAGGCAAAATTAGCACAACTATGTCTCAATATGTGAAACAAGTTGAATAACTTATTATTTTTTTGAAAATAATTTGAGTTGTATCGCAAAGTGCGTCAGGTGTGGGTTAATTTTGCCGGTGCTACGTAAAATGGTTGCACAGTCACCATTTAACTTTGCGCCCTCAATATAACAATACGCTTATGAAGACAATAGACGGATATGACGTGAAGATATTCACGGACAACATTGAAGAGAATGCGTTGGAGCAGATAAAGATCCTGCTCTCGATTGACGTGTTCTCCGACAAGAAAATACGTATCATGCCTGACGTTCATGCCGGGGCCGGATGTGTGATTGGGTTCACCGGTAATCTTGGCGACAAGGTTATCCCTAATATTGTGGGCGTTGATATAGGTTGCGGTATGCGCATTCTTAATCTTGGAAAGATTGAGAACATTGACTTTCACGCCTTCCATGAACACATCAGGGGAAATATACCGTCTGGCAAGATTGTTCGAGAGGACAGGTTTGGCTTCAAACCTCTTGTAAATGAGGAGATGGAGATATATCGAGAGGCGAAGAAGCTTGTCACCGAACTGTACTGCTACCGAGAGTTGAAAGACTCCGGTCGTATTAACAAAGCCATCGGGTCGCTCGGTGGCGGCAATCACTTCATTGAACTGGATAAGGATGATGAGGGCAACGTTTATCTCGTTATCCATACCGGCTCGCGCAACCTTGGCAAGCAGGTGGCCGACATTTACCAGAATCGCGCTATCAAACATCTAACTGAAGGTGCTGATGAATTTGAGGAAACCATCAAGCGCACTATCGAGGAATACAAAGCCGCCGGTCGCCGCTCCGAGCTTCAAAGCGTAATCAAGCAAATGCGTAAGTCTCAACAGGATGCAGAGCCGATGCTTCCTCGTGACTTGTGCTATGTTGAGAATGATGCTCGTGAAGACTATCTCCACGATATGCGTATCTGCCAGCGTTGGGCCGTCCTCAATCGTAAACTCATATCGTTGTTGCTTTTGAAATTCTTCCCTAATGTAAATATTGTTGAAGAATTTGAGAGCATCCACAACTATATCAGCAACAACAATATAATACGTAAAGGTTCTATTTCGGCAGCCGAGGGAGAGCGTTGCATCATACCGTTGAATATGCGCGACGGTTCATTGCTTTGCACCGGCAAAGGTAATCCGGATTGGAACTACTCGGCTCCACATGGGGCCGGACGAGTCCTGAGCCGTACACAGGCTTACGCGCAAATCAAGATGGAAGACTTTGAGGCTTCGATGGCAGGAATCTATTCCGAGAGTGTCAACGATTTTACCCGCGATGAGTCGCCGATGGTTTACAAACCGGCAGATGAGATTATCGCCAACATTGGCGATACAGTCAGCATTGACACAATTATACGTCCAATCTTTAACTTCAAAGCATCATAATGAAATCATTTACCATGGACCCGGTTGATGATTTTTTGAAATCCAAGCTAAATCAGCCAGACTTCAAACCACTTACCCCCTATGAGGCAAAGATTGCTCAAAAACATCTTGAACCCATAGTTGCCATATTACTTAAAGGTTGTGGGTGGGAGGACGATTTCTGTGTTTTATTTGGTACTAATGGAAAGATAACCCTATATCTTCGTATAGCATATGTGGCCGCATGTTCCATCGAAGGCAATTGGGAGCATATCAAGCAGAAGATACCCGAAATTGTTCAATATGCGACTGTTGCCAAGGAGCTCAGGAGTCATAGGGATATATCTTTATTTTGGATTGACAAAAGAATAAAAGATTTGGATTGGAAAAAATTTGAACTTGTATTGTCAAATGCGACAAGCGAGGATTAACTTAGCCGATGTAATTATGGACAACAATTCAAAAATAATGATATTTGGCGGTGTGGAATATAACGAGCCTTTAGCCGACATCTCTCACCTTTCACAACGCGATATGGATAACTTAAAACACAAAGCACTATGCGCATTCGGAACTTATGGCTATGAGAAATTCGAATCAGATGAGGAATTTGAACAGGCTTTGGCATGTGTGGTTCCTCACTACTGGGGTATGGAAGAGGAGATGACTGAGGCTGAAAAAATAGAAATCGCAGCTTACCATCGTGGACTTTATTATCACAAAAAGAGATTTCGTATATGGAAAAAAGAAGTGCTCGACCCGATGGTGAAATCTATGGCAGATTATGCGCTCGAATCGCCTCAATATGACGCGCGCTTCTTACTCGGGTTGGAAATGAGAAAGATGGAGTGTATGGATGCCTACTTCTCACATTCTGTAACTTCGGATTCCAATGGCGATTATCCCGGTAGTCGTTGGTTACGTCTCTGCATAAAACTTCTTAAACTTCTTACTGACCCGTACCGTATCACGGAAGATGAGGTATTGTATATGAACATTAGGAATGTCAGGTATAAGGGTAGTGATAAGGATTTGGCGCATTTCAAATCAGAAACGGATAAAGATTTGAAATTGAATGCTGGCAGAGATATTTATTGGCACAAAGCTTATCATCTTTATTGCCATATCCGGGAATACGCTCTCCATACTTGGTGGGACTAAGCATCAACGTAATTTTATACAATGACGGTTAAAGAAGTTTTCAAAAAAAACAATGATGATAAATTATTGGAAGCGGCTTATAGCCTCGGTTTGCTTGATTATGAAAACGAGCAGCATGAGGTGTGCAGACGTTGTATGTTGCAAATTGCGAGACGCTGCCGTAAGGCTACAAATCTCAGTAATGCACATAAAAGAATAATTCCGGACTGGGAATTCTGGATAACAGATACGATTTGGATTAATTATATAATTCAGGATTCACATATAACTACTCCTCCTTGGCTGGAAACTATTTACGGTCCATTAATATTGACATCTCTTCGCTCTATCGAATGTCCGGTTGGTCTTAACACCTCCGAAATAGCGGCAATAATTGCTTATTGTTTAGTGTCAGAAATGGATTTGATACAGGCGACTCATTGACATAAATGATTATATCTATCTTATTTCAGGGAAAAGCGATTTCAAATTAGTTTTTCGATTCTGTATCATAAAATGCGACATGTTTACGTTAACTTTGTAGCGAATAATCAAATCCAACCGACAAAGAAATAGCCCCATGACTCAATTACAGAAATACACTTGGCTGATAGAGACTATCAGACGTGCCGGGAAAATCTCGCATAGAGATTTATCCGACAAATGGGAGCGGTGCAAAGATTTAAGTGACTGCAAGCCGCTCCATCGCGCTACATTCAACCGCTGGCGCGATGCAATTTTTTCGCAGTTCGGAATAATTATCGACTGTCAGCGTGTCGGTGGCTATCTCTATTTTATCGCAAATCCGGAAGACATAGATGAGGACGAGCTGAAAAAGTGGATGCTCGACTCCTTTGCCGTTGGTAATCTGATTGGAGAGAACCTTTCGCTGAAAGATAGGATTCTCGTTGACCAGATTCCGTCAGGTCGTGACCACCTTACCACTCTATTGGAGGCAATGAAGGAAAATCGAGTTGTCAATATAGAGTACAAGGCCTTTAAATACTCAAGGTCATTCAAAATTCCGGTTGAGCCATATTGTGTGAAACTTCATGAAAACCGCTGGTATATGCTTGGCCATAATCTGAGCAAAGATACAATCCGTTTGTATGGACTCGACCGCATTGAAACAATAGAGATTACAAATCAGGAATACAAATTGCCCAAAGACTTCTCAGCCTCAGAATATTTTTCTAATTACTTCGGTATCGTCATTGGAAAAGACGTGAAACCCGAACGAATTGTAATCCGATCAAACGCCGACCATACACCCTATCTTAAATCCTTACCACTTCATCACAGCCAAAAGTTGATAGAAGATAATGGTGAATATGCTGATTTTGAGTTGTATCTTGCACCCACATATGACTTTGTGATGAAACTGCTTCAAGTAGGAGCTATGATAGAAGTGATTTCACCAGTTTCGCTTCGCCGGACGATGAAAGGCTGGATTTCAGATATGCACGAACTTTATAAAAACGACTGACTATGCAAGACTTTGTTGCAATAGACTTTGAGACAGCCAATGGGCGACGCTCCAGCGTATGTGCAGTTGGTGTTGTAGTGGTTCGTGGAGGAGAAATTGTGGACAAATATTATAGCCTTATAAAGCCCGCCCCGAACTATTATACATACTGGACAACTGAGGTGCATGGGCTTACGCGTGAAGATACCGATGACCAGCCGCAGTTTCCTGAAGTATGGGCACAAATAAAAGACCGTATCGCCGGACTTCCTTTAGTGGCACATAACCGACCATTTGATGAGAGCTGTCTGAAAGCTGTGTTTGAAGAATATGGCATGGAATGTCCTGGCTATGAGTTTCATTGCACATTGGCTGCATCCCGACGCAAACTTGACTTATCGTGCCATCAGCTTCATGTGGTAGCCGCGGCTTGTGGCTACGACCTCGAAAACCATCATCACGCACTTGCCGACGCCGAAGCCTGTGCAGCAATAGCATTAAAAATCTTATAACCCCAACTAATATGAGCGTAACAATCATCTCTGTCGGAAATGGCGGATTCAATGTCGCCACCAACATTATAAAAGCAGGGATATTTCCTGAACATCAACTCGTTGTAGTTGATGCAGAAAAGGAAGACTTGGAGCGACATGCAGAGGAGGCCGACAAAAGTATTCTTTTTGAGAAGTTCGGTCGCGGAAAAGTAAAGTCAGCCTTGACAGGTTTGGTTGATGAGGTTCTTGACAGGACAGCAGATACCATAATCGTGTGTACAACTCTCGGAGGAAAGACCGGGACAAAATATGCGCCCCTCATTTCCCTTAATGCTATTCTTAGAGGCAAGTTCGTCTGCAATGTATTCTCTATGCCTTATAAATTTGAAGGCACGGCTAAGAATAATCTTGCCTCAACCGCATGGCAACTCATGATGTGTACTGCGAATCTAACATTCCAGCAATATAATGATGGGCTGGAACATGTTGAGAATCTGATGATGGGCGAAATGGATAAGCCGTTAGTTGATACTATATCCAATACTCTTTCCTGTCACACAGTCCAAGAGTTATCTCAGATGAACAATAAGCAACTCATGGATTTGATTCCCAAAGGATATCAACTCCAGGGAATTCCGCTGATAAGAATAGTTGGGGACGCCTATCTCAAGATTACCGAAGCTGAACGTAAACAACTTTTTGACGATTTGGCATAAGCTGACACCAAATCTGATACACCAGTGGTTTAACTTTGCCGTATCAACCATAAAAATAAACGATATGGCACTATTCAAACTAACAACAAAGAAGTTGCTTGTAAGCAACGGCAAACGCCTTGAAGCCGGTATGACGGCTGAGGTGTCGTACAACAGCTCCATCTTCCCATGGGGCAATTCAACCGTAAGAACTGAGTTGAAGCGTCAGTTGAAGATGAAATACAACGTAGATTTTCCGGATGGATTCATCAACGCCAATAACTTCAGCATCGAGAAACTCTAACTGACATCACTAATCCGGATGGCAGTCAATCCTAAAATTGGCTGCTGTCCGTTTGTTTTACGCACATGGAAAAAGAAGGAATAACACAAGCACTGAAATCTTGGCCTGTATCATTCAGAGTGTTTTGCATAGGTAAGGAGATGTCGGGCATTTTCCGCTCAATCGTAAGTTTGGGATTTGAAGGCGTTTCCATTCAATCCACTTCAATGTTCCCAAATCCGGCTCCAACTGATGAAGACAAGATGGTCATTCTTTTGTCGGATGGCGACAGTCAACAACTTGAAAGCATTGCAAAAAGTTTCTATCAAGCCGGGGTGCTGACACTGATAGTATCAACGACTACCATTGATAAACTAAATGGTATATGTGATGCCATGACAGTGTCGCATATTGAGTCTATGCCATTTATTGTGAAAAGTCTCCTTGAACCGATTATTAAACAAGGGAAGATCAACTATGATTTCAATGACCTGTACAACACTCTGCACAATACGGAAAAGTTTAAGATTGAAAGTGCTATAAGTCGCAATAATGAAAACCGTATTGCAGAATTGGTCGATAATCTTACTGACCTACGAGGGAATTTCATATTGTCTGGCTCAGAATATATTTCGTTAGTTTTTTATCTCAACAAGGACGCAAATCCACCTTTAGCGATAAGTGAGTTTCAACCATTATTGGAATATATTGGGGGATTTCCAGAGAATGTATCCGTTTTATGGGCATTGAATTACGATGATAATTTACGGCCCAATGAAATTCGGCTTGATACAATTGCATCAGGAAAGAATCTGAAGGTATGATGGAACGGATAGCGAAAGCTCAACTCAGGCTTATGAAGTACGGAGCCTTCATTGGTATAATTGGAGGTATAGCTTCCTTTGTCGGCCCCAATCATCATGGCCTTATCAAAGCAATGATGGGCGTTGTAATCGGCTGTATGTTACTCGGGAAACGTCTTCCATTAGCATTAAAAGAAATGTTCGATGCCAACCAAGAATTGACGGATGAAATGGAAAATTCCAACAAGAATTGATATAAGTTTCACCCTGTATCGCTATTTGCATCATGTCTGTATTACTTTTGCCGGCGACGTAACATCGTCTTCCAATTATGGCAAAGAAAACAAAATCGAAATCGTTATTCACAACTTCGCAGCGTGAGCATATTCAGCGACTCATTGAATGGATGTCGCAGGGTGTCTATGAGAAGGAACAGATAATCGCCGTGGCATTGCTATGTGCCATAACAGGTGAGAATATGTTTCTGCTTGGACCTCCCGGAACTGCTAAAAGTATGGTTGCAAGCCGTCTTAAAATGATATTCAAAGACGGCAAAGCTTTCGATTATCTTATGTCGAGATTCTCAACTCCCGATGAGATTTTCGGACCAATATCCATCTCGCGGCTGAAGAATGAAGACCGATATGAGCGACTTACCACCGATTATCTTCCAGAAGCAGAGGTTGTATTTCTTGATGAGATTTGGAAGGCCGGGCCGTCAATACAAAATACGTTGCTGACTGTCATAAATGAACATATATTTCACAATGGCGGTCAGACGTTGAGAACACCGATGAAAGTCCTTATCGCGGCGAGCAACGAACTTCCTGCAAAAGATGAGGGGCTTGAAGCCCTCTGGGACCGATTTCTTATGCGTATGGTTTCCAATTGCATTGAGAGCGACTCTGCTTTCTTCAAGATGCTGAAATCTGAACAAACCGAGTTCAAACCTCTATCTGAACAATTATATATCACTGACGAACTCTATGGCAAGTGGCAGTCTGAATCCCGGACTGTCACTACGTCCGACAGTGTGGTCTCCGCAATTAAGTCATTACGAAAGTTATTGGCCTATCACGAAAAGGAAGACGGAAACCAGTTACGCTATTATGTGTCTGACCGCAGATGGAGCAAGGCTTATCGGCTGATGCAAACATCGGCATACCTTAACGGGAGGAAAGAAATAAACCTTACGGACTTTCTGTTACTTACTCATAGTTTTTGGAATGATGTTGAAACAATCCCAAATGTATTGGCTGCCTTTACGTCCAGCATATCAGAAGCCACGACAAAGCAACTGAATAAGATTGACAAATCCATACGTCAGATGATGACTCCCCAGAACAATCAAGTTGCAAACAAGCCTTTGAGAATCAATATCAACGCTACTGAATTTGTCGAGTACGACTATTTCTATTATTTCGTTGAGAACTTTCCCGACGGGGAGGCTTATTTCTCAAAATGGGATTATGCTTCACTTACCACAACTCCCCGTGATGGTGTAAGATATTACGACTCAAAACGCAAGAAGATAATTATACATTCATTGATACCGGGCAGACCGTTTGATGCCAAATCTCAAAACGCCTCAAATCTTATCAAGGTCAAGATTCAAAAATGTCAGGATGGGGCAATCATCGACGGAACACCATATTCTTTCAAACGCCGTACTGCTCCCATTCATAATGCAGATTCGATTCAAAATCTGCCTATATATCAACGTGTCGCTGCTATTCAACAATTATTTAGGGAATGTGTTGAGAATTGGGAGAATATGACTGCTTCAAACTGGCGAGATGGCGACAATATTTTTCTCTCGTCAGCGGATTTCGCTTTGGTCAACAAAACTATAAAGGAGGTAGGCGAGCAGATAAAGGCCGTTGAAGTCAAGATTAACAACATGGTAATGATGGTAATGAAATGATAGACTACACTGATGTTGATGCCAAACTTGATGAATACAGCGAGGCATTTGATTTCTATCTGGAGTGCGGAGAGATGCCGCCAAGTATGTCGGATGATGATTGTCTCGCCGGATATATGAGGGAAGTTATTGACAACAATCCTCAGATAGACGGCAGTGATTCCACTTGGGTCGAAGTACTGAAGGAGAACTTGATTTCTTTTTTCGCTGCAATGCTGGAGCAATTTCGCGCAATGCAACTTGAAGCGATGAAGGAACTTACGCTGATAGCGAACTTCTCGGAAGCTCCGATAGAGCAGAAAAGATTGATGTGGCGGCAAGTATCTGAGACAATCAGCGGTAAGTATTCAAAATACGAAGTCAATCTTCCCGGATTCACAGCCCAATTCAAAGGAGATGACAAGAACTCTGTTTTTGCGGCACTAACAAGTGATTGGGAAAATGCATGCAAAGATAAACTGGAACGACAAAAAAGGCAAATGCTTGAACGCTCAAAACAGCAGTTTGAGATGATTTGCCGTGATGCCGGAACTGCCGATTTTGAAGACAAAAAAAGAGTGGAGAACTATGTACATCGTTACCCACAACTCAAAGAAATTGTAGATATGATAGGCAGAGACAAAGACCCGACAAAAGAAGAAAAAGATACTGTTATTTATAAGTTTATGCCGACAACCGTATCGAAAAACAGTTCCGTTGAAGAAATTGACCGGGTAGAATCCGGCAACAATCTTGAACGAGTGTTGGCGGTAGAGTTGTCAATGCCGGAGGATTTGTTTTACAAACGGTATGCAACGAAAGAACTTCAGCAGTTCAGTAGCCCGGGTAAGGATAAGCCCAAGAAGGTTGAGGAACATCGAAGAGCCCCACGGCTCACAAAAGGTCCGATTATAGTCAGCATTGACACAAGTAGTTCTATGTCAGGTCGTCCACAGAAAATAGCATTTTCGTTGCTTAAACAATTATTGCGAATGGCGAAAAAGCAGAAGCGACCTTGCTTTCTTATCAGCTTTTCTGTCAGGTCAAAATCTATTGATTTGTCAAAGCCTCGCAACTGGGGTCGATTGGATAATTTCCTCGAAAACAGTTTCAGTGGAGGCACCAATGGAGAGCAAATGCTCGGAGAGGCAATAAGGGTTTTACAGAAAGGTACATTTGAAATGGCAGATGTGCTGATTATATCCGACTTGGAGTTTCCCAAACCTGTTCCGCAGACAATGGATAAAATCAATAAAGAAAAAACTTTGGGCACCCGATTCTATGCCTTACAAATTGGAAATTGGTCTGACCATCAGTATAAAGACGTAATGGATAAGATATGGCAAATATGAAAGAGCAGACATTCAAAATCAATCCCAAATTTAGATTGACTACAAAGTATTTATCTGTCTTTTGGCACTTGGTTGATAAAGAAACGTTGCAATGCGAGTCTTACATCGTAATGCCAGACCATCATGTTTTCAGCAGTAAGAATGGTGTTGAGATATTGGTTCATTATCATGACGGAGTATTGGATATGATTTATCATCCATCCACCGTCTTTGAATCGAAGAAAATCCAAAAATGGCTTCGGGAGTTATTACGCGATACGATTCTAAGAATAGCACAGGATGTGCTGCCTAAGCGAGTGCGATATTGGGAAAACCTGAAAGGGATTTATGGAACAGGCGTTACTGTTAAGCGGCTGCGTAGAAGCATACTTGGCCAATGTTCCTTCCACAACCATATCACCCTACAACCATTTCTTGTTATCTTCAAGCAAGAATGGATGGACGGAGTCATTCTTCACGAAATGGCACACTACAAACACAAACACCATCGGAAATCGTTTTGGAATTATCTTTCCATCCTTTTGGGCAAAGACTCAGAAGCGGAAAATGTAAAAAATGATATTGCCCTCTCGCCATACTATGAGTATTATCTCTATCTCACAAAAAATAAGTAACTTTGTTCTATGGCAACCCAATATATATCTGACCGCGACCACTATGAAGTCGTAATAAAGAAAATCCGCAGTGCCAAATCTATGCTTTGGATCGGGACAGCGGATATAAAAGACTTGCATATAGCCAAAGGCAAAGATTCAGAGCCGTTCCTCGGCTTATTATCCAGATTACTGAAAAGTGGAGTCGAGACTCGCCTCATCCATGCCAAGGAACCCGGTCCGGCATTCCGCGAAGACTTTGACCGTTATCCAAATCTGAAAACAACACTTGAACGGATGCTTTGTCCTCGCGTCCACTTCAAGATTATTATCATAGACGGTCAGTGGGCTTATATTGGCTCTGCAAATCTCACCGGTGCAGGAATGGGAATGAAAAGCTCACTACGCCGCAATTTTGAAGCCGGCATCCTCAGCGATGACCCGTCTCTTGTCGAATCAGCAATGGAACACTTCGATAGCGTATGGCGTGGCGAACACTGCCCCCGCTGTAGTCGCCGCCAATACTGCTCCGATCCAATACAGTAGCGATGAGGTATCTTTACTTTATTTTCTTATGGTAGGTACGGATTTGATTGTCTTTGCAGGGACTATAAGATGACAAAATTCCTCGATTAATAAGCGAATCAAAGAGCTTCCGATGCGTTTCGGTATCTTCAAATTTAGGATTTCGATTCATATCTAAAAGCTCCGAATATTTTTCTCCCAATGCAACCAAAACATTATTGCATACAGATACATCATTATCCATGTCACTAATTAATCTTATGCCTAACTCAATCGCTCTAATATTTGAGCTGGCAATATTAATCAATGAAATGTAGTATGATGGCGAGTTATCCAGTTTGCCGAGTGTAGAAATATGGCTAATTATTCTATTGGATATAGATGAATTGTTGAATGCGAGAGACTCGGGGATATTATTTATAATGATAGTTCGTTCATCAGTGTTGAATTTATCACTGTCCAATAAAGTCATCACAGTGCTTGGATTGTTGAGGAATTCTTCGGAGATTGTCTCTATAAATTCATCTTTATATCGAATCAAGTATTGCGCAAATATCGTTGTATTTTTTATCACTGCTGAATTACCTTCTTCAAATAGAATCATATCATGAGATAAGAACCATTCTAAGCGTTCGGTATCGAGGTTGACTAATTCTTCGTCACCGTTAAAACTATAGCCTTCAAATATAGGAGTTAAGACTTTTATGGTTTCTAAAGAGATGGCACGATTTAGAAATATCTCTCTAAAAAAGATACCTTCGGCATTACCATTAGAACCAAATGGCAAACCACTCAATTCATTCGCAAACTTATCAATATACTCAAATAAAGCATCATCGAATTTCCCAACATAATTGTAGTAATCTTGCAGCGTAATCCAATTCGGTTTTACAACATGTTTTTGAAGGGCCAAATACCATCTATCCTGATTTATGTCTTTAAGAGATGGAATAAGATTTGTTTGTCCTGAAATATAATCTCCTATTTCTATTTCTTCTAACTCGGAATGATTTATTATATAGGTTAATGCCTCTACGGTTTCACTCTTTTCGCTTTTTGAAAAGAGTGGGAATACATTTTTGAAATTTGATTGGATATAATTTCTAAATCCGTCGTGATTGGTAGCCCAAATTTTGGTGAGGGTAATATTGTCCCCATTCTGTTCATTATTATCTAAATAAGTAATAACAACAGAGATGTTATGTGCTGTTATGGTGTATGCATTTGATTCTACAACTATCCCTATCAGATTATGAGAGTTAATTCCTATTTGCTCGAACTGAGCATATTCACAAATCTTTATAATTATATCATTAGTAAGTTCTTCTTGAAATTTGGAGATAAAGTTGAAATTTGAATTAATCCATTTCAGCACGTCTCCATTTACCGGATACTCTACAAATCTTAACCAGCTACAAAGTAATGTTTCACGCTCTGTCTCATCAGAATGTTTAAGCGTTTGTTGCCATGTAGACTGAGGATTAGAGGCAATGAATTGAGTGAATACTTCTTTTGAATGATGTCCTTTGGCATAATATGTTGCCAAAAATTTAAGTGGAGCGGGTTTTCTATTTATCCTCTTGTAGAATAGAGGTAGATATTTGTGAGTTGCGCCTGGGGTCGGTTCAACTAAATAGTCTAACAACTCAACATACAAAATAGCATCACTCGTAAAATTCCACGGTTTGAGCTCTCTTGTGAAGTTTTCTATATGATCGATATGTTTCGTATATTCACCACTTCTCTGTCTCTTAATATCCACTAAGACAGCCCTATCTGAGTGTGAAATCATGCCTTCATAAAAGTAAGAAATATAGTCGTAGTAGTCTTCATCTATATATCCTCTTCTGAGGAAAATTTCGATAAGGGCTGGCAATTTTATGTTGTTATATTCTGGGATGACTGACACATCGTACTTATCAAATAAATCTTTGATACGCATTGATGAAATGTTCAATTTTTCTGAAAGGAGATTCCTCTTTATTTCATCATACTTTGCTTGATCTTGATATAGCTCTAAAGCTTTTATCCTCCTTTCAAAACCAGTAGAGCCATAAAAGTTTTGCACATCGATACTTTCTGTCCGATTACTGGTTGATCCATAAGAATATGAATACTGATACCGAATACTTTTCTGCTTTATTATACTATTAAACAATTCCTCTTTTTCAGAAATGACCGTGGGGGCATATGAATGATTATTTACTTCAATTGTCCGAATAATATCCCCTTGTAAGTGATTGCATAAATGATTTATAAACAAGCCCCGCAATTCATTTACTTTCAAATGCGTATCTCTTTTTGATGAATCAATCAGATCATCTAATTCTTTTTCACGTCTGACTACATCAGATTGAGCAAATTCAATAAATTTGCTTTTTAACTCTAAAAATTCAAATACAAGCCCTTCTCTTCTGTGTAGTTTGGCAAAGTCACGCGGGAAGAAATTTTTATACGCAATCATTCCCAGCAACTTTGTATTATCAAGATTTGCGTTCTCTTTAATCAGCCGCTGGTGATACTGATCATATTCATTGACGATATTAATGAGTAGTCTCATATCCTGTATGAAGAAGCCTATTTCCGACAAATCATCATCGTCAAAGTCTGAATATCCTTTTTGCTCCAATAATTCTTTCAATTTATCTTTTGAATTGGAGGGATTTATCGTGGGTACAACAGTTACTATATAATCGAAAAATTTTACTCTGTCTTCATCGATAAAAATATCATCTTTGACAGCATACATAAACACGACCGGTCTATCGATAACATTTGATTCATTAATTAATTGGTTCAGTTCTCGTAACTTCAGAAATATCTCAGAAGTACCAAAACGATCCACATCCTCTATGACTACGACATTGTACTTTGTTACTTGAAAGAAGTATAAAATCTCGTCAAGATGCTTGTTAAAAATAGAAGCCTCTTGAAGTTCTATTTCACCATCTTTCAAGTTGAGTTTATTAAGTTTTGAATTACTATACGCTTGTACCATACGCTGAATAAGCAAGAATATTTCTACCAGCATTATGATGGAACAAGCCAAATCTATCCAAAAATTTCCGGTTCCAAAATTAAAATGCTCGTAAAAAGTATCTACTCTTAACCATGATGGCTCAAAAACAATGAAAAAACATAGTAAGAATACAATAATGCCAATCCCATATTGAGTGAGTTCTGCATTGGAAAAGTGTCGAATTCTACGCAATCGAGAGTTGGGTACTTTACTCGATTTTTCTTTGTAAATAATTTGCTGAAGAATGCTGTACTCGATACGTCTATTTAGAGCGTCAAGTGTCTCATCCTCGTTTGCTCTATTATTATCATTATCGAAATTGTTAGAAACCTCTTCCGATTCTTTGGCATCATTCAAGTGGCTATCTGCACGAAGTGTCGCTAAAGATATGTTTAGATACTTGAATTGAGGGAAGTCGTGTTCCAATGTCTGAATAATAGAACTTTTACCAGATCCATAAGGTCCAGTGATAGCGACATTTTTGATTCTTCTCCCAGTCGATACCTCATCACTGTCCCGGCCAAGAGTTCCTTTTAGTACTCGACCGAGTTCATCTACAGCGACATACGCTTTATCGCTTTTATCAATAAGTGCGGGTAGCAAATTGTTTATATTGTTTTCAGACATAGGATATCAGTTCAATTAAATCTTTCCTGACATTTCAAGATCGGTGATGGAATGGGCTGTTATGTAGAGGTATAGCGTCGTAACGATTCGGGAAGAAGTTATGATTTCTTCTTCCGAGGCATCCGGTGTAACGTGGCTCTCATCATTGCGCAAGTTACGCATAGTGTCAAGATAGCCATACATGCGCTGATATTTTTTGCGTTCCTTGAATTTGAGGGATTTCAGTTCCTCGAAAGCAAAGATGCAGTCAGCAAGCGACGGTGTTTTCTCCGGGTCGCGGGTGTTTCTCAGTTCCTTGCCATGAATCAGCCAATAAAGTTTCTTCAGGTAAGTCTCAAACTTGGTGAGAATGGTATTGAAATGCCGGCGACGGTCAACCAATGTCAGCTTCTTGTCGTTGAAAAGTCTGTTGAATGAGTCCACGAGCAGGTCATTTGCACCGTCGAGACTTGGCAACGATTTTGCCTGAAGTACTTTCACGAATACATCAACCACTTCGTTGAGCGGACGCAGGCCGGGGAAGTCGGCAAACTCATCGCTGAAGTTCTTGAACAGAGCCTTTCTGAACGCTTCCGGGTCGAATATCAACGGGGCATCGCGGAAATGGTCATAGAGAGCAGCCGCCATCTGCGACATTATCTGACGGTATTTCTCGCCGTTGTCGAATAGGGCTTTGAACGCCTCGGTCTGTTCTTCGTAGAGAGTGGTGGCCACATCATCGAATACTCCGGGGAACACAGCCTCCATGAATTGCTGCTTGCCGTTGTTGTTTGCTTTCTTCGAGAGTTTCTTCGCCTCCTTTGTATTGGTGAGACGATTCACTATAGCCTCGACAATCACCCGGTCCGCCTCTGAGAAATCTCCTTTATAGAGAATGTTGATTTTGTCGATGATGTTTCCGAGCAGGTCTCGTTTCGTCTCCGGTTTTCCGCCACCGTTGCCGGATTCACCCTTTACGGTCTTGTTGCCTTCCAGTGTGATTGCCACTGTCTCGCCCTGCTTGAACTGAGAGTTTACAAGCATGATTTTCTTCGACAGGTCAGGCTTCTCATGCGGTGTCTTTGGCAGAAGTTTGTAGAGCGTATCTGCAAAGATATACGCCTTATACAGTGGACGGTCGAAAGTGCGGGCTATCTGCGCCATATAGGTATAGAACCTCACGAAGTTCTTTATCTTGGAGCGCAACTCAAAACGCTTCTCCTCCTCCATCGCATCAAACCGCGACATTATAGGCTTGAAGAAACCTGACAGCGCGGCCAAAGCATTCTTCTTGCCCCGATATTTCTTGTAAATTTCATAGAATGCTTCCTCGTCCGTCTCGCTCCAGATATGATACTGTGAAATATCCTTACGGAAGCGATAGACATAGTTCACATCAACCGGCTCGACAAGGTCGGTGCCTTGATAGAAAGGCTCAAAAGCTTTCTTGATTTCATCGGCAGTATTAGAGAAGTCAAACACGAATGTGTCCTTCTTCAGTTTTTGCCAGCGATTGAGACGCGAGAGTGTCTGGACTGCCTTTACGTTCTTAAAGCGTTTGTCAACAAACATAGTGTGCAGTTTTGGCTCATCAAAACCAGTCTGATACTTGTCGGCAACAATCAGTACGTTATAGAGGTCGCTCGCAAAATACAGAGGTAACCGCTCCTCGCTGATTCTCCGCTCGGGAGTAGAGTTGAGCTGCGACTCTGTATAAGTGTCACCTCCGAATTCGAGTTTGCTGGAGAATGCCACAAGCGGACGAATATCATCATACCCTTTCTGTCTGCAATAATCCTTCATGGCAAGAAAATATCGCAGGGCGTGGGCACGACTGGCGCAGACAATCATTGCCTTCGCCTCGCCTTCCATGCGCTGGAGTGTCACCTCGCGCATCTTCTCAACCATTATCTCTATCTTCTGGTCAATCACATGCTGGTGATTGTCGTGATATGCCTTTATCGCCCGTGTTGCCGGTGTTTCCTCGTAATCGGGATTCTCGGCGATGTTCTTGGCAATCTCATAGGCTGTTCCTATCGGGGTGAAGTTCTGCAACACATCTTTGATGAAGCCTTCTTCAATGGCCTGCTGCATAGAATAGATATGATAGGGCTTGTGCTTCATCTTCCCCGGATTCTCCGAGTCGGGATATGGAATGCCGAAGGTCTGCAATGTCTTTGGCTTGGGGGTAGCTGTGAAGGCGTAGAAGGAGATATTTCCATGCTGTCCTTGCGTGAGCAGGTCTTCCATCAGTGCATCCTTCTCCTTTTCGAGTTGTTCCACCTCCTTATCCTCAAGCTCTGCGAGTTCGCGCAGAGCCTCTTCAGTATCTGCAAGAGCGGCTTTGGTTTTCTCCGCGTTCTTTCCGCTCTGGCTGCTGTGTGCCTCATCGACAACAACGGCATATCGGCGGCCGCTCTGACTGCCGACCTTATCGTAGATATATGGGAAACGATGCAGTGTGCATATTACAATACGGGCATTGCCGTCGCGGATAATGTCGCCGAGTTTTGAAGATGGGTCACCATCTTTTATCACCTCGACCTGTCCGAGACGGTGGTCAAATCCGAGCACCGTGTTCTGCAACTGCTGGTTAAGTACACGGCGGTCGGTGATTACGAACACAGTGTTGAACACATCCTTTTGCTCTGCATCATGGAGAGACGCGAGGCGGTAAGTGAGCCATGCAATCGAATTACTTTTGCCGGAACCTGCTGAATGCTGGATGAGATAATTGTGTCCGGCACCGTTGGTGGCGGTGTCGGCAGTCAATTTCTCAACCACGTCGAGCTGATGGAAGCGTGGAAATATTATCTTGGTATATTCCTCTTTTACTTCCTTCTCCTTGCCATGCTTATTGACAACTATCTTGATTCTTTCCTCTTTCTGAACGGAGATATAGCGTTGGAGAATAGAGAGAAGCGCGTCACGTTGTAGCACCTGCTTCCAGAAATAACCTGTGACATATTCTCCTTCGGGCACATCCGGGTTTCCTGCACCTCCTGTGTTTCCCGCGCCATTGCTCCCTTGGTTGAAGGGGATGAAGAAAGTCTTATCCTTTTGCAGTTGGGTGGTCATGGCAACCTCATAGAGGTCAACACCGAAATAAGCGAGTATGCGGTTGTTGAAATGGAAAAGGAATTCGTTGGGCTCGCGGTCTTCCATCCACTGACGTTTGCTATCTTCCACGCTTTGCCCTGTGAGCTGATTTTTCAACTCGATTGCCACCACCGGAATACCGTTGAGCATCAGCACCATGTCGATGGTATTGTGATGCTTTGAAGAATACGAGAATTGTCGGATAACGTGCAGGCGGTTGGCTCGGTATTTTCGCATAAGGTCTTCGTTCAGTTCCGAAGCCGGAGCGAAGTATGCTATGCGTAGTTTTACACCGCGGTCGTCGATACCGTTGCGCAGCACATAAATCAGACCATAGCGTGCGATGTCGTCTTGAAGTACCTTATAGAATTGGTCAGCAGCATCGTCCGCGCCATAAATCTTCTGATACCGGGCCCATTCCTTAGGTTGTGTTTCAGAAATGAAGTCGCGGAGCACGGTCAGATCAATGGCCGCGTCCTTATTGTATGTCATCTGGAAGCCACGCTCGTAGCCGCCTCCTTCAATAAGCCAGCGTTCGATGTCTTCCTCAAAGTTCTTCTCTTTAAGATTCTCGTTGTCCATAACCTTTTACTTTTTCAAGACTTTCATTCAAAATTTCAAGCATTTCTTTGGCATGGGCGTCTTTTGCCTTTATGTCCCATTCAGCCTCATTACCTTTGGCCCTGAGATACATGAAGTATAGTTTCAGACTCTGGAGGCTTTTATTGCCTATTTGGACTTCAAGGTTGGCAAACTTCACATGAACAGGGAGATTGCTTTGCTGTGAGTTAAACCCTTGTGAGATCATAGCTAAGTTGCCAAACGAATTTACATCTTCCCACGACCACTCATCATTGTTGTCCTGATTCTGTGGATGTAGGTGCTCAATTGAACGGTTGGTACGGAACTCATACTGTCGGATAGCGTCTGCATCAATATTCACATAGCCTTTATATGCGTCCTTATCAAGAATGAGTTTTTCCCAAAGAGCGTAGTCTAAACGCCATAGCCAATATCGCGGTTTCGCATCGTAGGACAGAGACTGTGGATTTTTTTCCTCACTATTGGGAATTACATCATGATGTTTACGCTCGTAATCTTTGCTCATCAAAAACTTGAGCAAGTCCATTTGCGAGGGTTCGTGGTTAACGTTTCTCAAATAGTCGAGTAGAGGGAGCACCCATATATGCGGTTCAGTAGATACATCCAGCATTGACTGGAATTGACAAAGCCTTCTGTGTCCAGACTTCTTGACATCCTCTTCTTGGTTTCTTGAAATGAGTATATGTTGATTTCCGCCCGAAGTTTTCTTGATTCTCACTACATAAGTATCAAGCAGGAGACGACATTCAAGAAGCAAATGATAGAACTTGACAATGTCTTTTGGCGGATTTTCTTTGAAAGTAGGCAATAGTTTGGACGGATTGATTCGGGCAATCTTTCCATCGGCATTGTTGAGAATATCCAACACGAGAAGAAGGAATTTCGAAAACGACATAATTCCATCTTCCTTATCTATCTCATCACTGTCCGTTTCTTTCTTTTTCTCAACCGGAATACTGGCAATTGATATGGATAAATTATCGTCTGCCTTAAAACATACATTATCAATCACCTCGTCTATCTTATTATTACGACATTGGCTTAAGTATTTTCTGTACTCATTGAAATGAGCTTCTTTCTTTTGTGTAGCGGATGTTTTTGAGCCATCATCTTCTTGAAACAGAACAACAGGTTTGCTAAAATCGGAAACAGTATTCCATAGACGCGTAAAGGCAACTTTCAGCTCGTCTGGCTGATCCCGGAGCAATTGAACTTTCAAAATCTCATGCTGCTCCAAAGATTTGCCACTGGAGTTCATTGCTTCAAAATAATCGTTGAGAGAAGACGGATTATTTACATAATGCTCAGGCAATTCTGTAATGAAAAACGCCATGCCGTTGAATACTTGCCGCGCAAATTTTATGAGGGCTTTGTTGTCTTTGAAATTACCGCCATCGCCATTGCCGATTTTAAGAAATTCCTGTACAGTGGACAAACCTTCCTTCATCTTGCCATTGACATATTCTCCTGAAGATTGCTTCTCTGAGCTTTGTGCAAGTCTTTTAAGGTAGTCTCTATCCTCGCTACGTCCATTAAAATATATTCTTGGATTGCCTTTGTCATCAAACACAATATTTCGCCATGATGAAGCAAGTCCCTCATCAAGAGTAGTTAATGCCTTTGAAAAACCAATAGCAAGCAGGGCAAGCGCAGTCATTCGCTGTTGTCCGTCAATAAGGTCAAGCCGATCTTTTTGATTAACTACGGTTAGCATACCGAGGTAGTATTTCTTTTTGTCATCCGGATGCTTATCAAAATGAGATTTCAGGTCCTCCATCAGCTGAAAAACTTCTCCTGATGACCAAGCAAAAAGACGTTGGTACAGTGGTATGCGAAAAAGCACCTTTGCCACATCGGCAGGAACTACGCAATATGTATTATTATTTGCCATATTCTTCAACGATTTTATGACGAATGATAGATTCGGTTACGTCACCAAGCAAAATATGAAATATTCTTCGTAGTGACTCATATATGCCCCAACGGACACCGTGAGCTTCATCAAGATCGAGACCTGTGCGAATGGGATAGTCTCCGGCTGTCAATTCTTCAAATTTAGCAATCATTTCAGCGAGAAAGAAGGTAGGAGAAGTGGCTTGGTCAACCATTAACACAACCTCGCTGTGATTGGCAAAACTGCGTACTCCAATACCGTTTCTGGCCACCGCGTATGTGTTATACCGATACAAAGCCATCAACCGGGAAATGCAAAAGAATACTTCCGGTAGATATTGGTTGCCGAATTTAAGATAATATCCAAACATCAATGTCTCTATGGTGTCGGCAAATTGTGCATAACGGCCGTCTGAGAGATGAGCACGCAGTAATTTTACGGATTTTAACTCACAGAATTGTTCATAGCGATGAATAAACATCTCAACATACACAAAGAAGTGAGTGCCTCCTTGAATCTTTTCATAGAACTTAAACTGCTCTCCAAATGGAGGAATATCATTCATTATCGGAGCTGCTTGAAATTCACGCTGAACATATCGGTACGTTTCTTCTTGAGAATCATGTTTTCTCATCCATTGACGAAGACGGTAGAGATGATAGCCCAAAACCCTTTCCAAAGAATTGGTTTCTTTATAGGACGGGGGAAGCTGAGAGACGGCATTCCATTTTTTGGCCATGTGTTCGGCCTGTCCGCCCTCATCTCCCGGAATGAACCGCAGATGGTGAGCTTTCAATAGGTCAAAGTCGGAAAGAGGTACACCCTTGGAGTTTTGATTGGAGAAGAATGTATATGCCAAATCCAAATTTGAATCATTGACCACGAGCACCGCAAATGATACATTCTTTAGTAGTCTCGGTAATAGATCCATGACGTTCCCGACACGTTCTATCAGTGATTTAATGACATACTTGCTGTTGCCGACGTTTTTGATAGCATCGGGCGATGAATATTTAGCATTAAGAAGAGGAATATTGCCAGTGTATCCCAATCCCCACAATATTAGAGATAGTGTGACCAGTCGTTGTTGCCCATCAATAATGTCGTACTTCCATTTGCCGGTATCTCGGTCTTGGTTTGCATGGAAAATCAAAGTGCCAAGATGGAATGCCTTCCCATCCTCTACTTTAAGCAGGTTGCCCCATAAGTCGGAAATATTACGCTCTTCCCAACAATAGTCTCTTTGATAGTCTGGAAGGGTTAGATTGAAATTCATTACCTCTTCCAGTGATTTTATTTCCGATGTTACCTCTGCGTTATTAACACATGGTTCGATAAGTTCTTTGGTTGGTCTGGGCAGATTGCTTTGTAGCGAAACTTCAACAACTTCACTATTTAAATCACACAATATAGGGTGGATATAGTCATATAAGTCTCTAAATTTAGAAACCAATTCCTTCATGTCGTGAACACCTTCTTCCCAATTATTTGTCCAAAATGTGCCAAAAGGAAGCTTATTGCGTACATCAATTTCTATTGGAGAATCCTGCAATTTATGAGCCAATCTAATTCCAATCTTTTTCAGAACCTTATCATTGCCAGCTTCCGGTTCAAGATGAAATTCAAAATAACCAATATTTCCATCTGTTATATACTCATAGTGGGCACCTTTAGGATAAAGATGCGAAGCAAACTGAATGAAATACTGACGATTAACACTACCTTTACCCCAATGTTTGATTTCACTTACATTGATGTCTGGAAATTCGGTATCAAAAATACTGCGAATTTCCTCTACCAGAGAAGAATCTTCTCTTGACCCATATAACCATGTTACGTTCATATGTTTAGTTTATTGAGGTTTTGCCGGTTACAGCTTCAAAAATCAGGCTCTGGCGATATTGCTTAAGCGTGTCTATCTTCTCCTGCTTTACCATGATCAGCTCGTCTATCTCTTTATTTTTCTCATTGAGATAGTTCGCTATCTCCGTTTGCTCCTTCACTGAAGGTACCGGTACCTGAATCATGCTAAATTCATAATAATCAACTTTCAGACGGCAAGTATTGACCCTGCCATCTCCTCTTTCAATAGCGTATATTCCTTGACCTAACTTATGATATACATCCCTAATGAGAGGAATATTGAGAAGATAACCATAATAGTCCATATCCACATTGGCACTCTTTCCATATATGACATAATATACAGGACTTACACATCCATAGTATGCGGATTTCCCCACAGCCCCGACAATCATGTTCATACTGTTTAGTACTATATCGTTGGGATGTGCAAGCTGGTATTGAGTGAAGTCGTCTTTAAAGCGGTCAAGATTTGTGGTCTTATCTGCGTATAGAGTTATGCCTTTATCAATTGACAATGACAACCGCTCCTTAGTCTTTATGGGATTATTCTTCTCGGAGCGTTTGGCAAAAAGATTTTTGATTCTTTCGATTTTCCAATGATTGGGGCGTGAAGTAAACCAATCGCAACCGGATTCAATCATTTCGACATCAGGGTTAAGGCCGTGGGTGACGGCTTCGGTAATGACGGCTTGGCGGTAAGCTTCGAGGTCGGAAATCATCTGCTGCTCCACATCAATCAGTTCGTCAATCTCGCCACACTTACCATCAAGCCACGCCGCAATCCGTTCTTGCTCCTCCAACGGAGGAATCGGTATTGCTATATTCTTCAAATCCTTTACTGAGATATGAACAACCTTCAGTTTTGATTTTCCGCAACTTTTTTGTTTCTGGCACATTTCAGAATCAAGACTATACCCTAAAAATCTTGGATTTTGATTGTGCTTCATTATAATCAAGTCACCACCTATAAGACAAGGCTGATTTGACATATAGGCTACACTTTTACCGATTGCCTCAACATCTTCTCCTGAACACGTATAATAAATGTCTCCGAAAGAAGCATAAACTGGATTTTGGATTTTAGATATACTTGTACGACAAATTACATCTGTAATATGGTGATTGTATTTCGTGTATAAATCACCATATCTGATACAAGCAATATCGCCATTGGCATCCAAATCCTCTTTAGTTATACCATTCCCTTTGGAGAATCTATTAGAAATTCCACGCAAATAGTGAATGTTCCAGTGCTCCGGAATAAGTCCAATCCAAGGGATGCCGCTATCTTTGAGTTTCGTCATAATCTTGCTCTTATTTGAAACTGTGACAGGCTGTCACGGTTTGAATTCTTACTTGCCAAGTATTTTAGTCATCAACTCTTGTTCGCGTTCGCCGAGGGTGCGGAAATGCTCAAAGATTTCGGCGGCAGGGCGTGGAGCAGTGTAGCGGTAGAACTCTCGGGTGAAGGGTATCTCATATCCGATTTTGGTTTCATCGTCGTTATACCAGAAATCGGGAGCGTATGGACGCACGTTGGCTTCGAGGAATTCATCGGGATCGGTTTTCCACGGAATTATCTCACTGTCTTTCAACTCCGGGTCGGGAGCAATGCCGCTATCCATCTTGGTGGGCTTTATGCGACACTCCATCTTTTGGTCGGCATCCTTGACACCGAAATAGTTGCGCACCAAAGTAACTTTACCCTGCGGTATCTTGATTTTTGCTTTCTCAAACTCATAGAAAAATGAGAAGTCGGGAAATGCCGGATTCCCATTGGGGAAGATTGACTGCCAGTAGTCGGCAAGTTTTTTAAGCAACGGGCGATCAGCCGACTTTATACCCATTGCCTCACATTTCTCCTCAGAATATTCAACTTTGGCGTATGTCAACCGCAGAGGGCGGTAGGTAAACACCTTTCGGTACTTGAAGTCGTCAGAGTCTTTTATACGGCTCTCCACATGGATGTCGCCGTCGGTGTATTCCCAGTTGGCAAAATCCTTGTATGCCTTGACTATGATGTCGCGGCAACGGTCGGTAATCTCCACACGCTTGTTTCCGAGACTCTTGCGGCGCTTTTCAAAGCATTGACTCGCATCAATTAGTTGAACCTTGCCACGACGCTCCTCCGGCTTCTCTTTTGATATGACCCAGATATATGTTGCTATTCCTGTGTTATAGAATAGGTCGTTTGGTAGTTGAATGATAGCGTCGAGCCAGTCGTTTTCAAGAAGGAATCCACGGATGTTGCTTTCGCCACCTTCGGCATCGCCCTTGAATAGCGGCGAACCGTTCTGGATAATGGCCATGCGACCGGAGTCTTTGAGCTTTGACACACCGTTGAGCGTGAACAGCATCTGTCCGTCACCGATGGCAGGTAGTCCGGCGGCAAAACGGTCTCCCTCGCCGGTTTCTTTCTCAACCTGAGTTTTTGAAGTTTTCCACTCAATGCCGAAGGGTGGATTAGATATGATATAATCAAACTCATACCCACGGAACTGGTCGTTGCCAAGGGTGTCGCCCTGACGCATATTCTCAGCATTGCCGCCCTTGATGAGGGTGTCTGCTTTTGCGATGGCAAATGTCTGATTGTTCAGCTCCTGACCATGTGAGGTAATGTCGGCATCCTCATCAAGTTGTAGCAGGCGATCGGAAAGACAACCGAGCATCTGTGATGTGCCCATAGCCATATCATAAATATCAACACTCACACCATCTTCGGCGAGGCGCTGCTCATCACCTGCGATGAGGATGTCGGCCATTACGTTTATGATGTCGCGTGCGGTAAAGTGCGCTCCGGCCTGTTCGTCGTAGCTTTCGGAGAATTTGCGTACAAGTTCCTCAAAGATGTAACCCATATCTACCGACGATATGCGGTCAGAGCCGAGATACGCTTTGTCGCTGTTGAATTCCTTTATTATAAGGTATAGCAGACCATTCTCCTCCAGTTTGCTTATTTCCTTGTCAAACTCAAAACGGCGGATTATATCAATCACATTTTCAGAAAAGTGCTGGAGGTAATCATCAAAGTTGTCAGAAATATTATCCGGGTCGGCGAGAAGGTTCTGGAAAGTGAACTTTGATGTATTGTAGAATTGCTGTTTAGATGCTTTCGACAGAAAAGGAGACTTCAATACCGCATCCATATCGCCAAGTTCTTCATTACGTTTCCACACGGCTTCGCGTGTTGGTGCAAGTGTGTCCTCAAAACGTTTGATGACACACATAGGCAATATAACATTGCCATATTCATGCGGCTTGTAGACACCTACAAGTTTATCGGCAATCGCCCAGATGAGAGCGGCCTTTTCCTGACGGTTTATGGTGGTTAGCCTTTCGGCGGTCTGACTGTTCATGGCGCTATTTGGTATTTACGAGCAATTCTCGGATATTAACATCAAGCAATTCAGCAATTTCGGCGAGAGTTTTCAAATCGGGCTGAATAGTATTGGTACACCACTTGGATACCGTTGCCGGGTCCTTGCCAAGCTGTTTCGCCAACCACTTTCCTTGCTTGCCGGTTTCAGCAAGCACCGCTTTGATTCTGTTGAGCTTCTCAATTTCCATTGTCAATAAATTGGTATGATATGCAAATTTACAAATAATTTCTAAGGTGCGCAACGAATGGCTCAAAAAACTTAGGTCTATTTCCTCGACATCATAAGATTATGGCCGTTTCTGAAAAAATTTCAAGAAACGTAAAAAAATTTTGAGGTACGCAAATAGGCTGCATTCGGGCTTTATAACTTTGCAGTGTCAACCTCGAAGAGCTCGCCGAATACCAATAAAACGAGCCAATATGAGGCAAAAGAAAGGAAGCATGGGTGAGCTGTCTAAACCAGCTCTCTGCTAAGGGGCCGAGCCTATCAAAAAGCTCCGAAAGTTCGAATCTTTCTGCTTCCGCCAAATGGACACTTGGCAGACATGGTGTATGCGCAGGACTGAAAATCCTGAGAATGTGGTTCGAGTCCACGAGTGTCCACTTTGAAACATCGGTATAGCTCAGTTGGTAGAGCGTCGGTCTCCAAAACCGAAAGTCGAGGGTTCGAGTCCTTCTGCCGGTGCTATATATTGGGGCGTCGCATAGCGGCAATTGCAGGAGACTGTAAATCTCCCGTCCTTAGACTTCATCGGTTCGAGTCCGGTCGCCCCAACAACAAATGCTTCCGTAGCTCAGTGGATTAGAGCGTCACGCTACGAACGTGAGGGTCGCAGGTTCGACTCCTGCCGGAAGTACCAATCAGACTTTCAACAATTCGGACTTTCCGTATAGTTGGAAGTCTTTCGCATATTTATTTCACTAATTTAATATGAAAACCATGGTAGTGTCAGCTTTTGAGACAGCCACGCAGTAAATTTGAGATATAATCATAAATCAGAAAGAGATGACACTAAAAGAATTGTTTGACAAGGTTAAGTTTGAGAATTTGGCTCCTATACTTGTCAAGAATGATCCTAAGAGCGAATCCTGTCTTTGGCTTTTCAAACAGGCGTTTGACAGAATGCGTCAGATTCCTGTTGGAGAAGATGACGGGGTTGCCATAGAAGTTAAAGGATGGAGAGTCTGGTCGCCTTCCCGAGTTAAGTGGGAGGATGAACTTGCCCGCGAAGTCAAGGCTGCGAAGTCTGCCAATCTAAACAAAGTAGCAGCAGCGATTCTATGGGAACTCACTTTCTATGGCTTCGATATTGAAGACAGACCGAAATTTGCTGCCGATGACTTCCAATCACGATTTGAATATGGTCGTGACTATAAAGAGTCTGAGCTTGATGAGAATCCTTATCGACGCGAATGGGCAGATCTTTGGCAACAGGTGCATGACATCAAATGTGTACATACCAAAGACATCGGCACTAAATTCTACACTTTGGAGAAAGGGGAGGATATATTGGCACCCCTGCCTCCTGAAAAGGAAGAACTGTTAAAGCCAATTAAGGCAAGAAAAAAGGAGGTTGAGAGAAAAATGCGCCGCTACGACTTGGCAACCAAACTTATAGAACAGCATCAGTCCGGAATTAAAGACACGGACGCTTTTCGTGAATTTATAATGAATGCACCACCTTTCGATGTTGATAAGATAAAAGCTGTTTGCTCACTGGAAGAATCCGGGGATTATCTTTCTGATACAATCTATCGGTGGTTCCCCACACAAGAAGGTGGATCTTCTTTGGTATTGATTAACTGCCCTGAAGGTGTTGATAGTAATGATGTTGCTGAGACAGTATGGGCCGCATTCGGATCTTTTCTAAAACTTCCAAAGCCGAAGTATATACTTTCACAGTCACATGATGTGAAAGAGGTAATTCTTACCATTCTCACTTTTGATGAAAGAAAATAATACGTTAGCGTCCAATTACAACGCTCCAGTTAGTTGATTCTCTTTACTAACCGGAGCGTTTCGTTTTATCCTAACGCGAGCATGTGCTGGAGTTTCTCCTTGGTATCTATGAGAAGTGAGCCAATCTCATGATTTTCATCAAGATCACATTTGTCGAGCCGTTCAACGGCAAGCGAGATAAGCTCGCATATGTCGGTTGACAAGGGCGACTCAGAGATTGAATAGTCAGCCTCGGCGTATCTGTAGAACTTACCGTCGTAAACTTCGATTGGAGCATTGTAGCCAAGTTTATCGGATCTCATCATCTGAATGTCGGCCTGAACTGTTCTGACGGAGACGCCCCGAAGGATGCCTTCCATTTCGTACAGGGCATCGGAACAAGCCTCAACAAGGTCATCCAAAGTCCACCGTCTGTACCTGTTTCTCAGGCACCGGTCTATTGTTTTGTATCTTATAAGAGCGTTTTTGTTTGCTGGCATGGTGTTGATTTTTTAAGGTGCCAGCGAGCACTTCGTGGTTGCAGGCATGGCGATGATAAAAGTCTGAATTATCCATAATGAATTGGATTATCTGAATACGTGCCATGCCGAACCAATAAGGATATTGCCGGACAAGGCACAAAAAATCGGAAAGCTTTCTGACGGCCTCCCGATATATCCTTATTGATGATGATGTCTGAATGTCAACTCATACAATAACTATTTGAATATCGTTGCGACCATCGTGAGCATACGAGGCGATAGCTAAAGCTAAACCAATAGCTAAAGCTGCTTGTGCGTCGGCTCTGATGGCGCAATGTTGATGATATTTCTTTAAGTATAGCCATTGTGTTTTTTCGTTTTCGGGTGCAAAGTTAATTGAATTTCAAGACTTGACAAAATTTCACTGAAATCCGGCTGCAAATTTACAACTTGGCTACGCAATCTATCTGCGTAGCCAAGTATGTTTTGCTTATTTTGCGCCGATAACATCCGACATGAGTTGTTTTGTGCGCTTCTCTACCATTGCATCCCAAAGGCGTGAGTCTTGAAGTTTTGCCATAGGGATACGGCTTTGAAACTTGTTCAGGAACTCTTCGGGTTTCTCGATATTCCAATTGGTGATTACGGAAGCCCAGTCGATATTATCGGCAAACTTGTCAAGAAGAGCCCAATTGTTGTAAACAACGTCACGGTCAGAAATCCTCTTCCAGTCCCACTTGTCGCGGAACTCACGGAGGGTTGCTTCGCAAATAAAAGCGTCGGGGCAGCGATATGAGAACTCAGCCCAGTTGATACGGCGGCTGAATTTTTTAACTCCATCAACAGTCCAAAGAATGTTGCCGTTCTCACTGATTTCATCCCAGTCAAGTTTGTCCTGATACTTTTCGAGAATCTCCATGCTTAGAGTCTCGCTCTCGGAGATCTTCTTCCAAGCCGCGCTTTCGAGCACGCTCTGAAGGAATTCGTTGTTACTAATCATGTTCATTGTATATTGGTTTTGATTTCTGATGCAAAGTTATCCCCATCATGTCGCAAAAGATGATACAACTTTACGAATTTTCAAAAAATTAATCAGAAATCAAAATCCAATCCGGCTTTTTTGGCTTGGGAATGCTGATGTTCCCTCGGAATATGGTATTGACGGCCGTCTTTAATCAGATATGAGCCGGTCTGATGAAAGTTGAATGACACTCCCGCCTCACGGCATTGTCTTTGCATATCAAGAACCCAGTTAAAGTCCAGAGGTCTGGCATATTTGCCGGATTCACCACCGACCGATACCTCCTCAATCAATTCAGAATTGAGGTATTTGCTTAGGTCAATCTTCTCTATCATTGGCGCGACAATAACCATGCGGTGCTTGATTGGCAATGAGAGAAATATCGGCAAACGATAATCCGCACGGTCTTGATTCTCCACCGTGCAACCGATACCGACATGGTCGTAACCTTCGCCCCAGTCCTCCGGTAGGCATTTCATAAGACGCTCTATGCGTTTTGTAAAGAAAAAGAATGTGCAATCAGCACGTTGGCGGATAATGTCCCAGATTTCATCACGCCATTCATCGGCTTCTTCAATCAGAAAATCGGAGGTGAAGCACAGCGCAAACTCCGTACCTGACGGAAATTTCCAATTCTTCTTTCGATCACGCTTTATCGGAAGATTGAAAGATGCGGTTTTACGCACTTCATTTGACGGTGTGGCTGTGCCAAATGCCGCATCCTCACGATAAACGTAACAATGCTTGCATCCCGCACTTATCTTGTGGCAACCATGCCACGGATTCCACATCGGCATAATTCAATCTCCGCAACTGTCAAGTCCTAATTGCACAATATCTTCTGAATCCTCAATCACTTCGGGACTGCATTGCGATTCTTCCGCTGCTTTTGCTGCGCGACGGGCATCTTTGGCTTTCTTCTTAGCCTTGCGCTTTATCTCGTCCTCTATGAGTTGCTGTCTCAGAGATTTTACAACCTCAGGCTTTTGACGTTTGAAACGTTTCTCATATAGATTTTCAATGTGCTGTGGCAGTGGCGTTTTCCACGGCTCTTGCTTATGGTTGTCAATCTTGCGAAGTGAATCAGGTTTGAACCCAAGTTCACGCGCCATCTGCACCTGCATGTCAGAAAGATGGTGACACTTCTGCGCCACCATCCAATCTTGTATTATCGTCCGTCTCGATGCCATAATCAGTACCTGTTGTTAATATCGCCAGAACCTCTGACTCTATCGGACAATCGCTCGACATTGCAGGTTATGTCACCGGAGCCGGCTACGGAGGCTTTGCCCGATTTTGCCTTGAAGCCTCCGGCCTGTATATCGCCTGAGCCAGCAATCGAAAATTCGACCGTGTCAGTCTTTCCGTCGATAGAGACATCGCCGGAGCCTTTGATGCTGATAGAACACATCTTGGAGTTTACCGTACCGCAGTCAACATCCGCCGAACCGGATATGCCGACCAAGAATATCTGACAATCCGCTCCATCAATGTCTATATCGCCGGACCCGGATGAATTTATCGAAACATTGGCTTTAGTCGCTTTAATCTTGCCCGACTTGAAATCTGAACTGCCGGATGTTCTTGCCGAGAAATCTTTACCATCAGTATCTAAACTTCCTTCAATAGTAAAATCGCCACTTCCGGATGAAGATACATCTTTTAGAGTCTTGTTGTAGACATAAATTGTCGAAGTCTCCAGCAAATTAAGATTATAACTTCCGGGCTTCATTGATATGACAAGCGTACCTGCCTCAACCCTAACTTCCATTTTCTTTATCAGATTTTCCGGAAGACGACCGGTTACTCCGCAAGCCTCATCCTTGTCAACTTGCTTGAATACAACATCAAAGAATCCTTTTGACATGATTGAATCGTAATCGTTGGATACTTCAAAGGTATGTTCCACCATTTTACCGGGAGTAAACGGGTCGTCTTTTGTCACATGTTCCCCATCAGCAGGAACATAGTGAACTCCATCGACATAAACCTCACCGTCAATGACTGAGATTTGCCGACCGTTCATATAGCAGGAGGACATGCCTCCAATCATTATGTTAGAATATCGTGCCATATAGAGATAACGCCTTTGTGAAGCGATTTGTTAGTGACCGGACTTACAGTGACAGTCAATGAGGTGGTCATCGACAAAACCCGTTGCTTGCAGATGGGCGTAGCAGATAATTGAGCCAAAGAATTTGAATCCTCGGCGTTTCATGTCTTTCGCTATTGCGTCAGACTCAGGTGAAGTAACTGGGATGTCGGCCATTGTTGCCGGATGGTTGACAACTGGGAAATCACTGTGAAAGAAAGACCTCAGATAGTTGAAGAAACTGCCGAACTCTTTCTGAATCTCGATGAACAGCCGGGCATTGGAAATAGCTGACTGGATTTTACGGCGATTCTTGACTATTCCGCCAAATTTCATCAATCGGTCAACATCTTCTTCGGTCATGGCAGCAACTTTCTCAACATCGAAGTTGTGAAATGCCTCACGATAGCCTTCACGTTTGCGCAGGATTGTTATCCAAGCCAATCCAGCCTGTGCGCTTTCCAACGTGAGAAACTCAAAGAGTGTATGGTCATCCGTGACGAGTTGCCCCCATTCCTCATCGTGATATTTCACATAGAGAGGGTCGTCTCCGCACCACGGACAACGACTCAGTTTCTCAGATACCATTTTAATCCCAGTCATTCAGGTTGGCAATGATACGGTCAATATCACTTTCATCGAAAATCTCCGGCAGCTTCTCGTGGCAAGGACATTCACCATCGCAATGACAACCGTATTCACAGGTATCCGTCAGTTCTTCGACTGCGCTCTCATTTTCATGTTCCATCTTACTTTGCCACCTCCTTCTTGAACTCGGCTGCGAGCTTGAATGCCGGGATGTTGTGAGCTGGAATTATGATGGTTGTATTCTTGGAGATATTGCGGGCGGTCTTCTCCTTACGTTCTTTTACGATGAAGCTACCGAAGCCGCGGAGATATACATTTTCGCCGTGTGCGAGGCTGTATTTGATTGAGGTCATCAGACCTTCAACTACTGCGAGTACATTCGCCTTTTCAATGCCGGTTGTCTTGGCTATCTCGTTTACTATTTCTGCTTTTGTCATATTATTTTTTGAATTTGGGAATACAAAATTAGCGAAAAATCCTGAAATTTGGAATAGTAAGTTGCTCCTCGCCGCCTCCAAAGGCGGCCGAAATTTTTAGGATTTTGAGCGTAAAACAGCGGAGCAACTCTTCACAGGGTTGCTCCGCTTGGCGTTTATTACGACTATTGGCTATTTCTTTTTGGAGAGCCATTCGTCCCGTTTCTGTCGGCATTTTTTTAGGGTCGGTGCCACCACTGAGAATAGTTCGCCGCCCTCGGTACGATAATCATACATTACTCGGCTTATGCGTTTGCCTCGGTGGGCGGAGTAGAATGTCTCGTATTGCTCTTGACCTCTCTGCGTGGTCGATATTCCGTTTTGTGTCATGCGTGTCATAACTGGTGGGGTGTTGTGACCTCCACCGGTGCGGTGGAGGTCGGGTTAAACTTATGCTCTCTTTCTCTCGGCTATCATCTTGATGTTATCGCTGATGATTTTGGCGATGCGGTCTTGATATTGGCAGACCTTGTTGGCGAATGCCCTGCATTGGATGATTGAGTAGTCTTTGAGGGAGATTTCAATCGTGGCGATTGTCTTGTCCTTGATTTTGGCGGTGAATACCAATGTGTTCTCTTTGAGGTAGTAGGACGATGAACCTACGCAGATGTGCTGACGGCTTCCCTCATCGTAATACTCGGCTACGGAGTTGAGGGTATGGACAACGATTTCTCCGTCTGTCATCACCAATCCGGTGTATCTGCCTTTGAGTTCCTCAAACTTGGCTTCATCTTCCTCCGCTCTCTTGCGGTCTTTCTCTCTCTGCTCCTTGATACGCTGACGTTCAGCCTTTGCCACATATTCATCGTGTACGGCTTTGAGGTCTTTGGGTGCTACCAACGTGGGGGAATGGAGGTCTCTGCCCATTCTATCCAACATCTTGATGTAGTCAAACCACATCTGCGGGTCGTCAATCTTGTAACCTGCCCTGCGTGCCACCTTGATTGTGTCCCAATATTTGTCAACCTCTTTAGGGTGGTGGCAGAGGTAGCGGAACAATCCTTCCTCTCCGGCTTTCATCAGAGTCTCAGCCTTGGGGTTGGTGAGCAACTGCTGAAACATTGTCACGGGGTGAGTACCATAGACAAATGTTGTGTAGCCATTACGTTTGATGGTGTCAGTGACCTTTGTCCTTGGATAGACCCATTGGTTGGCGATGTGCCAGAATGCGTCATTGTCGTGTCTGATTTCCAATGGAGAGCCGAAAGCGAATGAGTCAATGTAGTGACCCAATGTGCGCTGAAGCCCCACTACGGTGGTGTGTCCGTGCTTGTCAATCCAATAGGAGCCGATTTCAATGAAGCCGGGATTTGCCTTCATTCCTTTGCGGAACTCCACAATCATCAGAAACATTCGGATTACTTGAAAACCCTTGACTGCGGTGACGATGATGAAGTAGGATTTATCCCTTACAACTCGCTGGGTGGTAGCCTTGACCTCAACCTTTGCGCCACAATGGGGACAACGGCACATTCCTTCCTCGGCTTCCCACTCGTGACCGCATATCAGACACACGGCTTTCCCTTTCTTGAATCTAAGGGCATAGTTGTCGATTGTATGGGTCAGTGCCCACTGCATTTGGGCGGTGGTGAGTGGGCGAAGCTGCCCACTCATTGCCAATATCTGCTCTTGCTTCTTATTTCTCGGTTTCATAGTCGTATGCTTTAGAAGTCATCTCCGAAGAGATTGGGTTGAACATTGATTTCTGCACCTGCTTTCGGTGCGGTGGCGGTGTGCTTGGGTGCGGTTGCCTTCGGCTGGTTCTGTCTGCGGATTTCGCGGAGTTGTTCTTCCTTGTACTGCTCCATAGCCTGTTCCTTTGCCTCGGCTCTCTCAGTGTCGGTGAGTTCCTTTGCAACCGCTATCTTGCAGTTGACATTGGGGACATCCTCCAAATTTTCATCGTAATAATGAAGGATTAGAGAGAACACGCTATCCGAGTCCATAATGGTGAGTCCGCTTTTCTGCACCTCGTGAGCCACATAGTTCAGTGCCTTTTCCAATGACTTCGCCGGATTTGCGTACTTGATAGCGAGGATAGGGTCGCTTGCGCAACGCTCCTCCATATAGTTACGGACAACCTCCATAACTGCGTTTGATGATTTCATTTCGTTTGCCATAGTCGTATATATTTTAGAATGTTAATACAAAGTATATCATTGCGATAAGGGTCAGTATGCTGATGAGCCATCCGATACCTCTTATCATCGGTTTCACTACCACCCAAAGGACAATCCCGATTATCATTCCGAGTATTATCCCGACCACCTTAGTCAGCCGTCTTAATGCGGTATGAGCTGGTGAAGGCGTGAAGCTCGAATTTCTAATATGTCGGTTATTCTGTGTCATAAGGCGATATTTTTTTATTTGATTTTCCGCTTAATGCGTCTAATCACTGTTTGAAGTATGTTCGCTCGTTTACTATCCCTGCGTGACGGGGAAATAGCGGGCTGTTCGCCGACGGCAGAAAAATACTACCCGTAGGGCTGGAGATTTTTCTGACAGGCGGCAAAAGAATAGCCCGTTCCCGGCACGTTATTCCATCACGAGCGAATATGCTTTCCAATAGTTGATTGCATTATGCTGAAATTGCCCAATAAACATAGAGCCGAAGTGCCTCTTTGGAGACTCAGAATGACCGACATACGGAAATGTTTTTTCTAAAATCAGTCGATGTGTTACCTACATGAAATTTGAAATGCAACGCTCCCGGAAAGGCGAATGTATGTGACGGAATCAGGAAATGGAGGCTTGCCGTAATGCACGGAGGCCGTCACGTTCTTTCGCATCGTGGAGTGCTGACAACGGAAGAGTGGCGCGACGGCTATAAGCAACAAGCAATGGAGCGGGCGTTAAGAACACGGAGTTGCAGATAAGCAAGAGCAGGATTGGCGAAGCTCCGGCTCCGGCGTTCCGCAACTCGGTGTTTAGTCCGCTCTCAACCTTTGGTAATGCGGTCTGCGGTAGAGCAGCCTCCGGCAAACGCCGCAGACGGCATTGCCATTACCTGACAATGCTTCGCTATGCGATGACAAGCTCCAGCCGTTGCGCCTCTCTGGAGTTGTGCGATGACTTTAAGCCGTGAAACCAAGGAATGATATATTTATAAATTTCTAATTGTTATATTTGCCAATTAGAAAAACTTTCACTATCTTTGCGGACATATTCATTAGAAGTGGCGACAACACTAAAAATACGGCATTACAAACGTATGAATAAAGATATTAAAAAATTTCTGGACTTCCCGACTGAGTCTTCAGCTCAGATAATCAACAGAAAGGAAGTTGAGGTCACTGCTCCAGACGGAGAGGTGTTCACTGTCTATTGTCAGATAGGAGCCTTGCTTAATGAAGAAACTCGTAATTATGAGTTGCACTGGCTCGAAGTGCTATTTGATAAAAATTTCTCTCTTGACAAAGAGGGAATGGTTCAAAATATTTGGCGTGAAGCAATGCAATTTGGCATTGGAAACGTGCTTGGAATAAGTACGGGAACACGCCATACAGATCGTGCAAGAATCGGTGCTCGCATTCGTGAAATTCGTGAAGCGCGAGGAATGGAAGCTCGTGACTTGGCGAAATTAGCCGGCATTGATGCCGCCAATCTTAGCAGAATAGAGAATGGTAAATATTCCGTAGGATTCGACATTTTAGCAAAAATAGCAACCGCCTTAGGTAAAAAGGTGGATTTCATTGATTTATAAATCAGAATCTTATGGAAAAGGAATTTCGCAGGGAACAGCATTACGCTGTTTCCCAGAAGGGCGTATTATCTCATATCAAGGAGGCCCATTATAATTCTGAAGAATATTATTGTCCTCATTGTGGTTGTAGAATGCTTAAACGATGTGGCAAAATTCGTGCATGGCATTTTGCCCATGATTGGAGATATGCCAATGAAACACAAAAGAATTGCTCTTATGAGACATATCTACATGGATATGCAAAACTACGACTGAAACAGTGGTTTGATGAATCAGAGTCTATAATATTACATTACCAACAAATAATCAGATGTAAGCATCACGAGTCATGTGCTTTGATACATGATAATTGTAGTCAGGTCATAAATAAATCTTGTGACCTTAAAACCCTGTTTGACACATGTTCGATTGAATCCACAGTAAAAGAATCCAATGGCAACTACCGCGCGGATTTACTGTTATCAAAAGAGTCCGATCCTGCTCGACATATCTTAATTGAAATAAAAGTTTCACACGGATGTACTGACAAAAAGAAAACGTCTAATGCTCAAATCATTGAATTTGATGTATCTTCGGAAGAGGACATCGAATATATCATATCTCACGACATTGAACCTTCAGAAAAAGTAAGATATTACGGATTCAAAAATCTGATTAGAAAAGATGAAAGGGGCGCAATAAAGCCGATGCTTTTCTTCCGAAAATTCATTCTATACAGAAGTGGAAAAACATTCTGTAAAGCGATAGATTGTCAATCTATAACCGACCATCATTCAAGTTCTTTATTTGAACTTACTGCGGATATTCTGGAAGAATTAAATTGGTATCTCAACCTTTATGGATTGATGATAGCTGCCGAGAGGGGTTTGCGATTCCCTAACTGTTACCTTTGCGAGCATTATTGTTATAATGAGGAAAATGATAGCTATGAATGTGAAATAAAAAAAGCAGTCATTGAAAAAGGCTCGGACGCCCTCAACTGTGATTCTTATGTGTTAAAGGACAATGCGTTTGATAGGCTTAAAAACAAGTTTATGCCATTTACAGTAATTGATACATGGACAAAATCATAAAGTCATCTTAATCGTCAACATTAGAACCTTCCCGGCTTACATCATAGCCGCAGACAAAGCCCCCCAATCGGCGCACCATTCTGGAGTTAGTTAATGAGCCTGTAAATAAATTGAGTCCTTATATATTTGTAAAATCCGATTATTCTCCGTAAT